>ENA-UEYI01000072-UEYI01000072.1-human-gut-metagenome-genome-assembly--contig:-NODE-72-length-88599-cov-9.950080_pt1 | contig 88599 bp, 75 predicted proteins | sample MGYA00242900_ERZ507916 | MGnify/ENA primary metagenome ERZ507916 (study PRJEB26167, sample SAMN06115521) | human gut metagenome | host: Homo sapiens | place: China:Chongqing | collected 2015-09-02...
ATCGCCGATGATACTGCATAACGTCATGTGGGAAAGTAGGCCGCTGCCAAAGATTGTTCGAGACCCCCTTGCAGCTCTCAGCGCGAGGGGGTCTTTTTTTGTCCCCGCTCCGCCGGGGATTTTTTGTTTGGGAGACGCCTGGAGATTTGAAGAAAGAAAAGCTTGCGGAGAGGGAAACCTTTTTGGAAAAAGGTTCTCCCTCCCCGCGCCCCTCCCTTCCAAAAACTTTTGCCGCTGGGTCTGTGCGAGGATGGAAGAGCCTGTGAAGAAGAACAGGCGGCTTCCAGCTCCGAAGCTCTGTACCCGGGCAGCATGGAAATCTGTGCCTTTTGAGGGCAGAAGGCGTTGGCGGAAAGGAGCGAAAAGGAATAGCTGGGGCGTGGCAGAGACTATCCCGGGGCAGCCTTGCCAACTGGTGCAGACTTTCCGCTATGTGAGCCGTGAGCGCTGGGCGCCTGTGCTGAGGATTCCCTGCCCTTTTTTAGGGGCTGTACGCCTCGCAGATCTGCCATGTGTTTGGGGAGTGCAGCTCGGAGATCGGCGTATCGTTGTCGTTTCAGATGGTTCTGCTCATGGGGGAGTGCAGGGGCATGCGGTTCGCGGAGCCTTCATTCAAGACGCTACCAGAGAGCGCATGAGGCTGGCGCTCCTGGGCATGCATCACAGTGTGTTGCCATCGTCGCACAGGATGACGGACAGGCACAGCCCTGCTGGCACAGCGCTGCCGGGGTCAGCTGTTTTTTCTGCGCGTGCCCCACAGATAAAGCAGCGTAAGGCTGCCGCAGCCAAGCAGGATGCAGGCCAGCAGCAGGACAGGCCAGAGGCCGGTCGCCATAAGATAGCCTTCCAGGCCTGTATGCAAGGAGCCATCCCAGTCCACGAGACGGACAGGATGCAAGCGGGAGAGTACCCACAGGGCCGCCAACCCGCCCAGGCCGCAGCAGAACAGCAGCGTGCCCAGGATCAGGGGAAGGAGCCGGAGGTTGCGCACGGGCCCGGCTGGTGCCGGGCGCACGCTGTCTTCCGCAGGAGGGACAGGTACGGGAATGAGCTCCCGGCCTGCGGGAGCGATGAGTTCATCAAGACTCGTCTGCAGCACGTCCCGCAGCAGGACAAGCCGGTCGATGTCCGGGGACGACAGGCCTGTTTCCCATTTGGCAACGGACTGGCGCGAAACACCCATGCGGGAGGCCAGTTCTTCCTGCGTCATGCCCATAGCTTTGCGTCGGCGCAGGATCTCCTGCCCAAGTCGGATCCGTGCGTTTTTCATAGGAAAGATTGCGGAGAGGAGAAAAAAAGAGGTGGCGCAAGGCCACCTCTTCGGCAGGCAAGATCTACTTCAGCTTTTCCAGCGCATCATCATAGAACTTGCACATATTTTCCAGATTCTGTTCCTGCTGGAGTTTCAGCAGTTGGGGCTGCAGTTCCTGCATGATTTTGGCGTAGCCCTGGGGGTCAGCCTGGGATTTTTTCTGGACGGCGGCAGCGAATTCGTTGGCTTTCTTCTGAGCTTCCTCAGGAGAGCAGGCAGCCGACGCGAGGGAGGTGGTGGACAGGAGCAGGGCGCAGGCCAGCAGGAGCCAAAGTTTTTTCATACATACCTCGATGCGTTGGACAGCGGTGCTGTCGGTTGATTCCCAAATGGGAATTTTTACCTAATCATACTTGCTCGCAGCAGGCAACCCATTATCGGTTGGAATCGGGCAACTTTGGGTTGCTTTTCGAAAAATCAAGGGTTGCGGGAGGTTGAAATAGATATTGCGCGATGTGCGAGGTAAGTTTTCCGCCTTTGCGGAAAGAGGGGGATCGGCAAAAGAAGCGCCTGGGCTTCGCGGCATTCGGGAGCCGGAGGTTTGCTTTTTGCCTGTAGAGCGGGGAGACAGCATGCCCTTGACGACGGGCGGCACTTACATCTAAAAAAATGGCCTACTGACCAAGTCAGGAATGTCTTGCGAGTGGCCAGGAGGCCGCTCCCGGTTTTTTGCCAAAGGAATGCATATGAAAAAGTTTACTCTCGCCGTCCACAGTCTCGGCAATATCGGTACCCGTGTGGTGGAAGCGGCCCTTGCCGCCCCTGATTGCCAGTGCCTCGGCGTGATCCGCCGTGCCGAATCCCTGGGCACGCAGAGCCATGCCCTGCGTGGCCTGCCCGAATTTGCCGATCTGGCCAGCCTGGAAGCTGCCCAGGGCCGCCCCGACGTCATCGCCCTGTGCGGGCCTTCGCGCAGCATCCCGGAAACGGCGGAAGCTTTTCTGAAGCAGGGTTACAATTGTGTGGACAGCTTCGACATCCACACCGAGATCCCCGCCACCGTGGCCCGTCTGGATGCCGCCGCCAAGGCCGGTAACAGCGTCAGCATCACGGCCGCCGGCTGGGACCCCGGCACGGACTCCGTGCTGCGCGCCCTGTTCGAAGCCATGGTGCCCCGCGGCACCACCTTCACCAACTTCGGCCGTGGCCGTTCCATGGGCCATTCCGTGGCTGCCCGCGCCATCAAGGGCGTGGCCGATGCCGTGTCCATCACCATCCCCGTGGGTGGCGGTCGCCATTCGCGCCTGGTCTATGTGGTGCTGGAAGAAGGTGAAAATCTGGCTGACGTGACGGCCCGCATCAAGGCCGACGATTACTTCGCCCACGATCCGCTGGACGTGCGCCAGTGCCGTGACCGCGAAGAACTGGCTTTCGTGGCCGACCAGTCCCACGGCGTGCTCATGGAGCGCACCGGTGCCTCCGGCATGACCGACAACCAGATCCTCAAGTTCGACATGCGCATCAACAACCCGGCCCTGACCGCTCAGGTGCTGGTCTCCTGCGCTCGCGCCACGACCCGCCTGCAGGCCGGCTGCCATACGCTCATCGAAGTGCCGCCCATCGCCATGCTGCGCGGTGAACGCATGGACATCATCTCCCGCATGGTCTAACGGACCATAAGCGGTTCGACTCTTTGTCCCCTGTCGCTTTTGAGCGGCAGGGGATTTTTTTGTTTCAGGCAAGGCGGATGCCGCATGGCACCGGAGGCAGTGGAAGCTTTTTGGATGGCTGACGCGCCCTGTTGCGAGGGAGGGAGTGCTGAAAACAGAGCGGGGGAATAGCAGCACCAGGAAAAAGAGTCCCTCTGCTGGAGGCATGAAAAAGGCCTCCGCGCAGGCAGAGGCCTTGGGAAAAGGCACAGGAGAGGACGGTAGGGTTGCGGAAGGGCCCGGCGGGGCTGGAAGCGGATCGCATCCCGCAGGAGGTTCGCTGACAGCCCGGATCGGGCAGGGAGCGGACTTCCAAGGGCATGATTATGACGCAGGCTGTGCCGGTCTTGGGCAGGACAGACACGCATTTTTTCAGACCTCACGGCCCGGAGGCTGCCTATTCTCCGGCGATCTGTCCCAGCAGCAGGGCCTGCTTGCGGGTCTCTCCGGTCAAAAAGCTCATGGAATTCAGACGGGCCATACTGCCGCCTTCGTTGGGCAGCTGCACCAGATCGGTGAAAGCTTCCTTGTACTGGACCCAGGCCCGCTGGCCTTTGAGCAGCTTGTCCGAGCAGACCTTGGGATCACTGGAGCTTTTGCAGGCCTGTCGGGCCTTTTTGTAATTGGCATTGAGCCGGGCGTCCCAGTACTCGTAGGCCTGCTGCAGACAACCCAGCATCTCTGTGGTGACGCCGCCGCTCTGTTCCATGCAGCGATCGAAGCCCGGAGCCAGCTCATCTTCTTCGGCCATGGCCGGGGCCGCCAGAAAGAGCAGGGCCAGACAGCAAAGCAGAAGACGCAGTTTCGGCATGGATGACCTCCCATGATGTTTGCCGCCAGCATAGACGGCTTTTCCGGCCGGAGCAACGCTCCTGCGGCATTGGCTGTCCCTGCCCGGGATAGTAGAAGAGAGGGAGCTATGGTCACGGAGGAAAGGGGAGGTATGGCCGGGGCGGGCCAGGGGTCGTGCGCGCTCCACAAGGCCGGGGAGCGGGAAAGAAAGTCCTCTTTTTGTAACTGCCGACCCCAGACGTGAGGACGGAGATCTGTCCGGGGGGGCGGAGAGAGGCGGGCCGGGCATGGGATCAGGTTGAAGGCAGGAAGGGCATCCGCTCTTCGGCCCGGTATCTTGGCATGGTTGCAGCACTGGCCGCGCAGACCAGACATCGCCGGTACTGCGCGACCGTCATTTCCCGTGGTATGGCGTGACCGCCGAAAGGCTAGGCGCCGAGCCAGCCCCGGACTTCTTCCGCATTGGGGACGCGCCCCGTGCACATGATGCCGCCATCGATGACCACCGCAGGGGTGGCCAGCACGCCCAGGGCCATGATCTCCCGCAGGTCGGTGATTTTTTCCACCGTGGCGTCGCTGCCGGAAGCGGCCACCGCCTTGCTGACGATCTCGTACGCTTCGACACATTTGGAGCAACCGGGACCGAGGACTTTGATGATCATGATGCTGCCTCCTTTGGCAGGATATTGAGAGGAAGCGGCAGGGCGGGATGCGTTGTCCTCCCCTACGATGCGGGGAGACCGTGTACGCCCCCTGCTTTGCCCCTGCCGTGACCGTTGTGAGACCGGAGCAAAGGCCCGTGCGGCATGAGGCACGGGCCCGCTTTATGCTAGAACAGCGTGAGCTGCAGGCTGTTGAACAGCCAGCCCACCAGGGTGAAGATGACCAGCAACAGGCCCAGGAAAAGGGCCAGCAGCTGCCAGCGCATGACCTGCTTGAGCATGAGCATCTCGGGCAGGCTGGCGGCCACCGTGCTCATGCAGAAGGCCAGGGTGGTGCCCACGGGCAGGCCCTTGAGCAGCAGGCTCTCCATGATGGGCACCACGCCCGTGACATTGCTGTACAGGGGGATGCCCACCAGGACGGCCACCGGGACGGACCACCACTGCCCCTGGCCCAGATGGGCGGCGAACCAGTCCTGCGGCACGAAGCCGTGCAGGAGCGCCCCCAGACCCACGCCGATGATGACCCAGCGCCAGACGCGGCGGAAGATGCCGGTCATCTCGTCCCAGGCGAAACGGTGCCGTTCTTCCAGCCCCAGGCGGGTGTTGCGTTCATCCCGCGCCGCCTGGCCGGAGACCCCCAGCATGCCGCGCAGGAAGGGCTGCAACCAGCGTTCGGCGCGGAGCAGATCCAGCAGCCAGCCGCCCAGCATACCGGCCGCCATGCCGACGACCACATAGACCACGGTGAACTTCCAGCCCAGCAGGCCCCAGAGCAGGACCACGGCGATCTCGTTGATGAGCGGCGAGGTGATGAGGAAGGCCATGGTGATGCCCAGCGGGATGCGGGCCATGGTGAAGCCCAGGAAGAGCGGGATGCTGGAGCAGGAACAGAAGGGCGTGATGGCGCCGAACGTGGCCCCCAGCAGATAGCCGATGCCCCGGCCCTTGCCGGAAAGATAGTCGCGTACCCGCTCCACATGCAGCCCGGCCCGCAGCCAGCCGATGCAATAGACCATCAGCACCAGCAGGAGCAGGATCTTGGCGCTGTCATAGAGGAAGAATTCCAGAGCCAGGCCCGGGGCCCCGCCGGGCGTCAGGGAGAGCAGGTCGAAGGTCAGCCAGGTGGCCAGCGGCTGGATGGATACGTACAGGCCCGTCCAGGCCAGCAGCACGGCCAGCAGGGTCAGGGCGTAACGCGGGGCGGAAAAAGGACGCGGCGAGGAAGGGCTCTTGTCCATAAATATTCCTTATTGGCAAAATTGCCAAATTTGAGGGTAAAAAAATCCCGCCGCAGCGGGCCTGCCTATTTGTTCCGCAGCATGTCCATCTGGCTCAGGATGCGCTTTTCCAGCAACTGGCCGGTACAGGCCAGGAACTGGTCCAGGCAGCAGAGGGCAAGGCTGTAATAGATATTCACGCCCTGCTTGCGCCGGGTGACCACACCGGCATCACGCAGGACAGCCAGATGCTTGGAGATGGTGGACATGTCGTCCCCCACCAGGGCCTGCAGGTCACAGACGCATTTTTCGCCGTCGCGCAGGGCATCGACCATCAGCAGACGGCTGGGATGGCCCAGGGCTTTGAAGATCCGGGCCTGTGCCTCGATGAATTCCTTGTTGTGCTGCATGTTGTTCCTTTATTTGGTCATTTGGCAAAATATTCCTGAAAGGCCTTCCTGTCAAGATGGTGCAGGAAAGCCGTGCCCAGGTCAACGCCGCCGGGGGGGCCGGCGCCGACAGACCGGCGGCAAGGCGCAAAAAAAGGCGGCCATGCGGGAAGGTCCGCATGCCGCCGTCCGTCATCACCGGGCGGAGAGGCATCCCCCTCCGCCCCGGCGGGATGAAAAAAAGCGTTACTTCCACTGGATGCGGTGCACCGTGGCCGGACCGTATTCCACCGTACGCGCATAGCGGATGGCAGGCTCGCCCAGCAGCATGGCGTACTGGAAGCTGTGGGTCTCGGGCAGGCCCAGTTCGGGCAGGAGTTCGGGCAGCATGAGCTGCAGACACCAGTAGAGCAGGCCGCACCAGGTGGTGCCCAGCCCCAGGCTCTGGGCGTAGAGCTCCATGTACGAAAGATAGATGAGCGGATCCTGCTCCTGGCAGGGAGCGTCCTTGGCATTGCCCACCAGAACGAAGTGGGGCGCGCCGCGGAAGATGCCGTCGATGCCCTGTTCCTTCCACAGGCGCGGTGCCGCGGCGAAGAAAGCCGTGCGGCGGCACTGGGGCAGGGCATTGTGGAGGGCCTTGTCCGCCAGGCGGGCATAGACGTCCTCACGGAAGGCCTGCATGCGGTCCATGTCGTCCATGACGCCTACCCAGAGCTTGCGGGCATTGACGCCGGTGGGGGCGTGGGCGCTCACGTCCAGCACCTGCTGCAGCAGGGCCGGGTCCACGTTTTCCGGCCGGTACTGGCGCACGGAGCGGCGGCCCTTGATGAGGTTCTCCAGCTGTTCGGGCTGGGGCCAGGCATTGAGGATGCGACGGGAGGCGTCAGGGTTGTGCCCGTCCACGCTGATGGCGCCCGTGGGGCAGAGGGCCAGGCAGTGGTGGCAGTGCATGCACAGGCGTTCGTCCTTGATGTAGGGGTGGCCTTCCTCGTCCATGCCCAGCGCGCGGGGCAGACAGTCGGAAAGGCACAGGCCGCAGGAGACACAGCGGTCGGTATCCACGGAAAACTGCATGATGATGTCCTTTGAAAAAAAGAACCTGCCGCAGGGGCAGGCAGGGGAGGCCGCCGGTGCCGGGGCCCGCCGGGGCAAAAGAAAGAAGGGAGGGGCTGCCGCCCCTCCCCGCAGGTTCGCCGGAAAAACTAGCCGCGATAGATGATGTGCTCGCGCACGTCGGCCAGGGAAGCGCAGCCGGTGAGCAGCATGGCCTGCACCAGCTGGCCCTGCATCTGCTGCCAGTACTTGGTCACGCCTTCCACACCGCCGCCGATGGCCGCGATGCAGAGCGGGCGGCCCACCAGCACGGCGTCGGCGCCCAGGGCCAGCATCTTGAGCACGTCCACGCCGTCACGCACGGCGCCGTCGGCCAGGATGGTGATCTTGCCGCGCACGGCATCGGCGATGGCGGGCAGCACGGTGGCGGTGCCGGGGCAGTGGTCCAGCACGCGGCCGCCGTGGTTGGAGACCACGATGGCGTCGCAGCCGGCGTCGATGGCGCGATGGGCGTCGTCGGGGGTCATGATGCCCTTGACGATGAACTTGCGGCCCATGTCATGCACATAGCGCACCACGGTCTCCAGTTCCGTCACGGACATGGGCATGACCGGGCGGCCCATCTTGCGCAGGGTGATGAGACCGGCGGCGTCCACGTCCACGCCCAGGATGGGGCTGCCGTCGGCCAGCACGCGGTCGATCTTTTCGAACAGTTCCTTGCCTTCCCAGGGCTTGATGAAGGGGATGCCGTGGCCGTTGCAGGCCTTCAGGGCCTTGACGGCGGCGTCGATGATGAAGGGCGGCACGCCGTCACCGGTACAGCCGATGACACCGGCGGCGCGGCTGCCTTCCAGGATGGCGAAGATGTAGTCGTCTTCGCTCATGGCATCGCTCATGTTGAAAGAGACGCCGCCGATGGGGGCCGCCATGACGGGGAAGCTCAGGTCGATGCCCAGGATGGTGCAGTTGGTGCGGGGCTCGCGGGCGTCGTGCAGGGCCGTCATGTTGAGTTTGCAGGCATTGAGGGCTTCGCGGTTGTTGCGGAAGCTGGCACCGGTGCCCAGGCCGCCCATGCCGGGCACTTCACCGGAGCAGGCCTTGCCATCGCAAACGGGGCAGACGCGGCAGTGACCCTTCATGCGCTCGCGCGCGGCAGCTCTGATCTCTTTCATGGGATGACTCCTTTATGACAGGAATGGTTGTGTTCGGAGCAGGCGCTCCCGGATACGGAGCGCAGCATGGGCAGTATAGGTCAGGGCAGGGGACTTGTCATCCGTTGGAGGATGACATATGTTGTGAAAAAAATAACATGATGGCGGGGCCTGTCATATTTTCCTGTACAGCGGCCATTTTCCGTGCTAGTTGCGACAGCAACAAAAGTTTGGCGAAAAAATAAATTCGGGGCCCCTGCAGGAAATTCGGGGAATTTTGGCAAAAAAATATGCAAATCCAGCGTATTGCCTTGCCATTTTTGAATTTGTTTTTTCCTCAAAAAAAAGATGGATTTTTCATAAAAAATTTCATAAAAAATAACCAGCCCAACGGATGGCCCCATTCCAAGATCCATGGAGAAAAATCTTCGTGAATTTTGGAGCAAACACTTGACGGCAGAGCAGGCTCTGCGTAATCTCGTTTCGTGCGTGGCTGTTTGTTTGGTCAAACAGTATTTTCTCCAGTGCGGCACGGCCCGCCAGACTCCGTGCCGCATTTTTCACCTCTGGCGACGCATACTTCTAGAGCGCACCACGCAGCCGTGGCCCTTCCTCCTCATGGCCCGGCGCTCCCCCGCCCGGTTCCGGGCGGGTTTTTTTATGCCATCCGTCTGCCGTTCCCTTCTTCGGGGCCTGCTTGCGCCCCGTGCTGCCTCGCGCTATGCTGACCGGGCCTTTCGGCATAACCCAAGCCCGGCGGCGGCAAGCCGTTTCCTATGGATATTCATGATATTCGCGCCAAACTGGCAAAGGATGAACCCACCATCGGCACCTGGCTGCAGCTGCCTTCCGCCGATGTGGCGGAGCTGATGGCCCGTGCCGGCTATGACTGGGTGGCGGTGGACATGGAGCACGGATCCTTCGGCCGCACCGGCCTGCCCGACATCTTCCGTGCCATCCAGTGCGGCGGGGCTGCGCCCTTTGCCCGTTTGCCCATCGCTTCCAAGACCGCCATCAAGGCCGCGTTGGAGGCGGGCGCACAGGGCCTGATCTTTCCCATGATAGAGAGCCGGGAACAGCTGGACCAGGCCATCAGCTGGGCCACGTATCCCGGCCACGACGACGGCCGTCGGGACGGAGAGCCCCTGCGCGAGAACCGCGGCGTGGGCTTTTGCCGGGCCAATGCCTTCGGCAGGGATTTCGATGCCTACATGCGGGATACGGCGCCCCGGATCTTCCTGGTGGCCCAGATCGAGCACATCCGCGCCGTGGAAGAGCTGGACGCCATCCTTTCCCAGCCGCGTCTGGACGCCATCATGGTGGGCCCCTATGACCTTTCCGGCTCCATGGGCCTGACGGGGCAGTTCGACCATCCTGATTTCAAGGCCGTCATGGCCCGCATCCATGAGGCCTGCCGGCGGCATCATGCCCGCATGGGCCTGCATGTGGTGCAGCCCGACCCCGAGGAGTTGCGCCGTCAGGTGGCGGCGGGCTGCCGCTTCATCGCTTACGGCATCGATTCGGTCTTCCTCTGGCAGGCGGCCGCACGGCCCGCCGGAGCGTAGGGCAGGGCATCGGGAGGAAGGCCGTGAAGGTGACTGTTTTCGGCGGTTCCGGTTTTTTGGGATCGCATATCTGTGACAAGCTCTCCGATGCCGGGCACGACGTGACCATCGTGGACGTGCGTCCTTCTCCCTGGCTGCGTGACGACCAGAAGATGGTGGTGGGCAGCATCCTGGACGAGGACTGCGTGCAGGCCGCCGTGGAAGGGGCCGAGGTGGTCTTCAACTACGCGGGCATCGCCGACATCGGCGAAGCCAACGAGCGCCCCGTGGATACGGCCCGCCTCAACGTGGTGGGCAACGTCATGGTCCTGGAGGCCTGCCGCCGGGCCGGTACCGGGCGCTACATCTTTGCCAGCTCGCTCTATGTCTACGGCAAGTCCGGCGGCTTCTACCGGTGCAGCAAGCAGGCCTGCGAGATCTACATCGAGAATTACCAGGCCATGTACGGCCTGCCGTATACCATCCTGCGCTACGGTTCCCTGTACGGCCCCCGTGCCGACATGCGCAATGCCATCCACCGCTTCGTGCACGAGGCCCTGACCACGGGCAGCATCACCTATTACGGGACGCCCACGGCCCTGCGCGAGTACGTGCACGTGGACGATGCCTCCTCCGCCACCCTCCATGTCCTGGGGCCGGAGTTCGCCAACCAGAACATCATCATCTCCGGCAACCAGCCCATGCGCGTGGCCGATCTGTTCAGGATGATCGGCGAGATGCTGGGCAAGGAGCTGGAGATCAGATACCAGAACGACCCCAACAGCGGGCATTATCAGGTGACGCCCTATGCCTTCATGCCCCGGATGGGCCGCAAGCTGGTGCCGCCGCTGACCGTCGACCTGGGGCAGGGCATCCTGCGCGTCATGGAAGAGGAACACCGCCAGATCCACCCGGAATTGCAGAGCCAGGGCGGCTATCTGGTATCCACCGACGACTGAGGCCGCACGTTTCCCGGCGGCCTGCCTGCCGGTGCCACCGGCGTGTGCCCGGTTCCGGGCTTTTCCCATGCGGCGCCAGGCCCGTCCCGGTCATGAAACGTCCGCCGGGGGCCGCGCCCGTCTTCCCGTCATCCCCTTGCCGGGCAGTCCCTGCCTAGGGAGAAGTTATGAACATCATCGCCATCATCCCCGCCCGCATGGGCTCCAGCCGCTTTCCCGGCAAACCTCTGGCCCTGATCCACGGTGTGCCCATGGTGGGCCATGTGGCCTTCCGCACGGCCATGAGCCGCTGCCTTTCCGCCACCTATGTGGCCACCTGTGACACGGTCATCGAAGACTACTGCAAGGAGGCGGGCCTTGCGTGCGTCATGACCGGCGACCATCATGTGCGCTGTTCCACCCGCACGGCCGAGGCCCTGCTCAAGATCGAGGCGGCCACGGGCCGGAAGGCGGACATCGTGGTCATGGTGCAGGGGGACGAGCCCATGGTGCTGCCCGGCATGATCGACGCCGCTGTGGAACCCATGCTCAAGGATCCTACCATCAATGTGGTCAACCTCATGGCCGACATGGACACCCTGGAAGAGTTCGAGGACCCCAACGAGGTGAAGGTCGTGGTGGACCGCAACAGCGATGCCCTTTACTTCTCGCGCGAGCCCATCCCCTCCCGCAAAAAGGGGGCCGACAAGGTGCCCATGCGCAAGCAGGTCTGCATCATCCCCTTCCGTCGTGACTACCTGATCCGCTTCAACGAGATGGAGGAAAGCCCGCTGGAGATCTGCGAGTCCGTGGACATGATGCGCATCCTCGAACATGGGGAAAAAGTCCGCATGGTGCCTACCGATGCCCGCACCTGGAGCGTGGATACCCCTGAAGACCTGGCCCGCGTGACGCGGCTCATGGAAGGGGATGCCCTCATGCGGGAGTACGCGAAGTAGATGGATCTGCCGTCCCGCCTCCGGGCTGCCTGGGAAGAGCTCTGGATAGCCTGTTTCGCCTGGATACCCACGCCGCTGGGCCTGGCCTTGCGCTGGCTGGCCTGGCGCTGGCTCTTTGCCGGCTGCGGTTCGGTACGCTTCGGCACGGGCCTGAGCTTCGTGGGCTGTCGCCACATGCGGCTGGGCGATGCCGTCCGGCTGGGGCGGGGCTGCATCATCACGGCCGGGGACGGCGAGCCTGTCCTGGGCGACCGCGTGTCCATCTCGCCCTATGCCCATGTGGCGGCCGACGGCGGGCGCATCGTCATGGGCAGGCATGTGGCCGTGGGCCCCGGCACGGTGCTGCGGGCCGCCAACCACTGTTTTTCCCGGCATGATGTGCCCATCCTGCAACAGGGGCACCATCCGGGCGAGATCGTCATCGGGGACGATGTCTGGATCGGGGCCAACTGCGTCATCACGCCCGACGTGCATATCGGCCGGGGCGCTGTGGTGGGCGCGGGCGCCGTGGTCACCCGTGATGTGGCTCCCTTTACCATCGTGGGCGGTGTCCCGGCACGTCCCATCGGTCACCGCGACCGCAGCGGATGCCCGGAGCGATCGTAGCCCCGGGCGGGAATGCCCGGCGTCCCCGCATCCCCGGTATTTTTCCTGACCGGCAGGCGGTGTGTGCCGTCTCCCGGCTCCGGCCCGCACGGCTCGTCCGCTTTGGCGGCGGGGCGCGGGCCTGTCCCCGTATCCTTCCTGTACGGCGTCGTCCCCGGCGGCGCGAACAAGGAGTCTGCATGGCCCTGAAATGTCTTGTTTTCGACTGTGACGGCGTGATCCTCGACAGCGTGTCGGTCAAGACGCGCGCCTTTGCCCGTCTGGCCGAGCCCTACGGCGAGGAGGCCCGCGACCGCTTCGTCATGTACCATACCGTGCACGGCGGCGTGAGCCGTTACAAAAAATTCGAATGGTTCTTCCGCGAGATCCTGGACAGGGAGATCACGCCCGCCGAGTCCGAGGAGTGGGGCAGGCGCTTTGCCGAATACGCCCTGGACGAAGTGCGCCGCTGCGAGCTCATCCCCGGCATCGCCCGGGTGCTGGAACACTGGCAGGGCAAACTGCCGCTCTATGTCTGCTCCGGCGCACCGCACGAAGAACTGAACTTCATCCTCAAGGAACGCGGCCTGGACAGCTGCTTTACGGGCATCTACGGCTCGCCGCCGTCCAAGGCCAAACTGCTGGCCATGATCGTGGACAAGGCCTGCGTCCTGCCTGACGAGGTGCTCATGGTGGGCGACGCCTCCACGGACCGCAATGCCGCCGAAGAGGTGGGCACCCTGTTCTACGGCACCGGGCCTGATCTCAGGGGCGGGGATTTCCCCTGGGGGCCTGATCTGACCGGGCTCGATGCCTGGATCGCGGAGCATGTGGAATGACGCGGCGTCCCGTTCGTTTTCTGTGGCTGGTGTGCCTCATGGCACTGGCTTTCGGCCTGTGTGCCTGTCAGGAAGAGAGCGCCCCCAAAGCGGCGCTGGACAAGGAGACCGCGTCCGCCGTGGTGGCGAAGGCCGCCGCCGGTCTGCAGGCGCCGGAGGCTCCGGCCCCGGCAGAGGAAGCGGCCGCGGCCGCCAGGGTGCTGGATGCCGGTAATGCCGTCTGGCGCTGGGCCGATGTGGCGGGCATCCATGCCGGTCATCTGCTGCGGCAGGCCGAGGACTATATGCGTACCTGGCTGCTGGGCAAGGAGCCGCAGCGCCCTGCGGAGCTGGACGACAGGCCCGCTGTGGAAAGATCCGTGTGGGGCGAGGCCGATGCCGCCCGTTTGCGGGATCTGATGGCCACCATGCGGCGGACGCTGGCCAGCATGGAAAAGCTGGGCACGGCGTTCCGCAAGTACGCCCTGGACGACAGCATCGTGGACGACGGCGCGCAGGGCAAGAAGCTGCTGCGTCGCCTGCAGGACGCGCATGCCGAGTTTTCCAGGGCCCGTGATGCCCTGCTGGTGCTGGTGCGTGACCGCAGCCGCCAGGCCGAGGACGTGCTGCTTCAGGGCAATCCGCTGAAAGAAGCCATCAGCTCGGCCCGCTTCCTGTTCAGCCGCTTCCTGCTGGGCGGCATCCTGCTGCGCGAGGGCAATCCCGACACCGTGGCCGTGGCGGGCTGGCGCAAGGAGATGGAAGAGGCCCTGGCCGTGGCCCGTAGCCACACCCGGGGCATGACGGAAGAAGAGCGGCGTCTCTGGCAGGCTTTTCTGGACAAGGCCGATCTCTTCCCCCGCACCGTGGCCCAGGGGCAGGAGGATGCGTTCAGCAATGCGACGCGCCGCCAGCTCAATCTGGTGCTGCAGGAAGCCCAGGAAGCCTATAATGCGTTCGTGGAAGCCCATAACAGGCGGGATGCCGCATCCCGGTAGATACTGACGATGACCCCAAGGACATCCCCCTGCCGGGAGAATGGCTACAGAAGAAGGACGCTCTGCTACTGCGGGGCGTCCTTTTTTGCTGGTGCGGAGGCTCCGGCCCTTCCCGGGCGTAGAGCGATGGAGACAGGCTGCGGGAAACGCGGCAGGCAAAGGGGCGGCCGGTCTCCGGGGAACGGCCGCTGCCCGCTATCGGGACCGTCGGGCATGAAGAACGGCAGGATGCCGTTTTCAGGATACCGGCATATCATTCCAGATAGTGGAAAATAAGGAAGCTCTTTCCCGGAAAGGAAAAGGGCAGGGCATTCGCCTGCCAGCCTGCCGGGAGCGGCAGGACAAAACAAAAGACCACCCGCCGGCGGGTGGTCTTTCTATGTTCAGGGAGGCAGACAAGGCTTAGTCCGGGTACTCCACATGGGCCAGAGCCAGGCCCTGCGGCGGGGCCGTGGGGCTGGGCAGGGCGCGGCGGTCGGCGGCCTCAAGGATGGCGGGGATCTGGTCGGGGCGCAGCTTGTGACGGCCGCAGGCGGCCAGCAGTCCGGCCATGTTGCGGACCATCTGCTTCAAAAAACCGTTGGCCGTGACGGTCAGGCGCAGGCAAGGCAGGTAGGGCGGCATGAACTCCACGGGCGGCAGTTCCGTCAGTGTGGCGGCCTGGAGCTCGCGCACCGTGCTTTCCATCTCAGTGCCCGCGTTCTGGAAGCTGGCGAAGTCATGCCTGCCCAGCAAAAAGGGCAGGGCCGCGCGCATGGCCCCGGCGTCCAGGGGGCCGCTGCGCCAGACGAAGGGCGCCAGCCGGGGCGGGACGAAGCCTTTCTCCTGCCAGAAGTCATACACATAGGTCTTGCGCAGGGCGCTGATGCGGGCATGGAAGTCGGGGGCGGCCTCCTGCCAGTGCAGGACGCGCACGTCCGCAGGCAGCAGGGCATTGAGGGCGTGACGCCAGTCCAGACCGGGGCGGCGGGGCACATCGCAATGGGCCACCTGACCGTGGGCATGGACGCCCGCATCGGTGCGACCGGAGCCGAACACGCGCACGGGTCGCCCGGCGATGCGGCCCACGGCGGCTTCCACGGCGGCCTGCACGGTGGGCGGCGGGGTGGGGATGTCCTGGATCTGCCAGCCGCAGTAACGGCTGCCGTCATAGGCCAGCAACAGCCTGAGACGCATGGTGGAAGAAATGTCCGGCATGGAGGCTCTGGGGTTGATGTGGAAGGAAAGAAGGGCGGCGGGGCCGCAGCCCGGCCTGGTGACGGTCAGGTGCCTGCCCGGAAGCCTTTTCCCGCAGGGAAGGGACCGGCATCCGCAACTCTTGGGCTTGATGCCGGGGAAGGGCGTTTTCCCATCCCCTGCCGAGGTGGAAGGCCATGACCTGCCGGGCTCTCACCGGGGCGCGTTTTTGAGGGGCAGGGCGCATCCGGAGAGGGACAGGGGCCGGGGAAAGGGCCCTTCTTGCGTCATGGACAGGAGGTCCCTTTCCCGCAGCCCTTTCCCCCGGTCAGTTTTGCAATGATGCCTAGCGGCGGGCGGCGTGGTTGACGGGCCCGCAGCCCTTGCCGGGCGCGTAGCTCTTGCGCAGGGCAAGGTTGAGGAATTCCTGGGCGCGGGTCACGGCCACCTGCAGGGGCAGGCCGTGGCCAAGGCCGGTGGCGATGGCGGCCGACAGGGTGCAGCCGGTGCCGTGGTTGTTGTTGGTCTCCACCTTGGGCTGGGGCAGGAACTTGGGCGCCTGTCCGGCCTGGCAAAGGCAGTCCGTGACCACGATGGAGCTTTCCATATGACCGCCCTTGATGAGCACGGCCTTGGCGCCCATCCTGATGAGCGCCTCACCGGCGGCAGCGGCGTCATCGGCGCAGCTGATGGTCATGCCGGTGAGCATCTCGGCTTCGGGGCGGTTGGGGGTCAGCAGGTCGCAGCCGGGGATCATGCGTTCCTTGAGGGCCTCCACGGCATCCTCACGCAGCAGGCGGCTGCCGCTCTGGCTCACGGAAACAGGGTCCACCACCAGCGGGAAGCTGCGGTCGCGCAGGGCGTCGGCCAGGGCGTTGATGATGCCGGCCGAGAACAGCATGCCGGTCTTGGCGGCGTGCACGGGAAAACCGTCCAGCACGGCGCGCAGCTGCAGCACGACGAATTCGGGCTCGGGCGCGTGGATGCCGGTGACGCCCAGGCCGTTCTGGGCGGTCAGGGCCGTGATGACGCTCATGCCGTAGCCGTCCAGGGCCATGATGGTCTTGAGGTCGGCCTGGATGCCGGCACCGCCGCCGGAATCGGAACCGGCAATGGTCAGGATGTTGGGGGTGCGCATGGATATCTCCTGTTCTGTGATGGCGGTCTGACGGCCGTAGGACACAAGCGGCCGGACAGCAGGGTTATACGCTGCCTCAGGGCACGGCGCAATGCCGGGCGGTCAGGCCGGGCGCGCCGTACCGTCGGCACGAAAAAAGGGCAGGGAAGATCCCTGTCCTTGTGCGTGGCTATGGAGCGGTGAGCGCTACACTTCGTCGATGCTGGGAGCACCGGCGATGGGCTTGCGGCCCAGAGCCAGGAAGGCGACCAGGCTGACGACGGCCACGATCACGCCGATGATGTCGGCGATCTCGATGCCCATGCCAAAGCCCATCTTGGGCTCATAGCAGATGTAGGAGATACACACGGCCGTCATGAAGGTGGCGGGCACGGTGCAGATCCAGTGCAGACGATGCTTGCGGTACAGGTAGGCGCCGGAGGCCCAGAGCATGATGGCGGCCAGGGCCTGGTTGGCGAAGCCGAAGTAACGCCAGATCACGTTGAAGTCCACGAAGTTCAGCACCACGCCGATGGCGAAGATCGGGATGGCGATGGCCAGACGGGCCGGGATGGCGGACTGCTTGAAGTTGAACATTTCGGCGATGGTCAGGCGGGCGGCACGGAAGGCCGTGTCACCGGAGGTGACGGGCAGGGCCACCACGCCCAGGATGGCCAGCACGCCGCCGACGGGGCCCATGAGGGCGCGGGCGGTCTCGTTGACCACGTTGGCGGGACCGCCGGCAGCGGCCAGGGCTTCGGGGCTGGTGTAGAAGGTCATGCCCACGGTGGCCCACACGAGGCCGATGAAGCCTTCGGCCACCATGCCGCCGTAGAACACGGCCTTGCCCTGCTTTTCATTGGACAGGCAGCGGGACATCAGGGGCGACTGGGTGGCGTGGAAGCCGGACAGGGCGCCGCAGGCGATGGTGATGAACACCAGCGGGAAGATGGGCAGCTGCTGGGGATGGTTATTGGGGAAGGAGGCCCAGTTGTAGAACTCGCAACCGTTGGTGAACATGGTCACGGTCATGCCCACGGCCATGATGATCAGCACGGCGCCGAACAGGGGGTAGAGGCGGCCGATGATCTTGTCGATGGGCAGGATGGTGGCCAGGAAGTAGTAGGCGAAGATGACGGCGACCCAGAACATCTGGTCCATGTAGTCGGGAGTCAGCTTGGCCAGCAGGCCGGCGGGAGCGGCCACGAAGACCACGCCCACGAGCAGCAAGAGGATGACGGCGAACACGCGCATCACCTGCTTGGCCACGTTGCCCAGGTTGTAACCCACGATGGTGGGCACGTTGGCGCCCTTGTAACGCACGGAGAGCATGCCGGAGAAGTAGTCATGCACGGCACCGGCGAAGATGGTGCCGATAACGATCCACAGCAGGGCGCTGGGGCCGTACAGGGCGCCCAGGATGGGGCCGAAGACGGGGCCCACACCGGCGATGTTCAGCAGCTGGATGAGCCAGACCTTCCACATGGGCATTTCGACGTAGTCGACGCCGTCGGCCATGGTCTTGGCGGGGGTGGGGCGGTTTTCGTCCGCACCGAAGATTTTGGCGACGATGGAACCGTAGATGATGTAGCCCACGATGAGGCCGGCTACGGCAAGAAGAAAGTAAACGTAATTCGGCATAGTATCCGCTCCCTCTGCGGCTATTCCGGTTAAAAGGTGAAAGCGGCAGCCGTGCCTTTGGCGTCCGGCTGCCCATTGTTAGTAAGGGTTCGTGATTAGCATGGCGAAAGGGGGGCGTCAACAGAGGGAAATGCTTTTTTTCCGCTGCCGGTGCGGCTGCCGGGGCGTCCATGCCCGCCGGGGAAGAGGGGGGGGGGTTCGGAAAAACAGGTAGTTGGCACGATTTTTGTTTCAGGCTGTCCCCCGGGGCGGCTGGAGCGCATTCTCCAGGAACAAAAACTTCGGGCCATGCAGGGGTCCAAGGCGCATCGGGTCCGCCGGGCAGCGGCGGGGAGGGCAGCGCAAAATGCCTTCACAGCCGTGTGCCGGGATGCTAGCATGCCCACAGCCTGCCGTACCGTCGGCAGCGAGTTTTTATGGGCGTGCCTTCCCGCCGCCCGGAGGTCCTGCATGAAACTGGAAACCAAGGCACCGGTGCAAAGCCGGTTCGCTACCCCCGCCTCCGCGTCCCCGTCCGGCGGACGGCTGGATGACCTGCCCGCCCCCAGGACGTCACGCGGCGGACACAAGCTGGGCTGTCTGGCCCTGCTGGCCCTTTTGCTGGTGGCCGGGGCCGCCGTGTGGCTGACCCGTGACGATGCCACCCGCGATACCTGGCGCAAGGACGCCGTGACCTGGCTGGATGCGAAGCTGGAAGGCACGGCCCTGGCGCCCCTCATGAACCTGCTGCGCGAAACGCCTCCCCCGCCCCCGCCGTCGGTGGCCACGCCCGCCACGGAGCCGGGCACGCTGGCCGGTCCCACGGTGCAGGGGACGGTCAGTGCCCTGGTCAGGACGGACTTCGTGTCGCCCGGGGCCGTCGCGCCCGTCCCCGCAGGGCAGGAGGCGCCAAAGCGCCAGTATCCTGCGGACAGCCGTGTGCAGCCCGCTTTCGTGGATGACCTTGCCGGACATGTGCTGGAGCGCTTCCAGGGCAGCGGTCTCGATCTGAGCCTGCCGTCCCTCAACCAGCGCTATGGCGTCAAGCTGACGGGCCTGGCCGGCGGCAGCCGCGCCGCGGTGCTGCGCTATGCCTTCCATCCCGACATGCTGCGCAGCCTGTACACCATCTATGCCGACCGCTTCCTGGACAGCCTTGACCGCCAGTGCACGGAACGCAACTGGAGCGACCTGCAAAAGCGGCAGCTGCACATGGCCCTTGCCGGGCGTCTGAACGCCTGGGCAGCTGCCCTGGACGGCGTGGCCGCCGTACCGGACCTGAGCGCACGGCTGGCCGAGAGCGAGCGCCTGTTGCAGGAATCGCTGGACATCTACGGCCGCATGGCCGGCACGGTGTTCGAGCTGGACGAGGCCCGGCAGCGCAACGATGCCGCCGCCATCGCCACGGCGCAGCTGCGGGTGGACGACATCACGGGCCGCTACCGTCAGGCCATGGATGCCCGCACGGCGGCCCAGCATGCTCTGGTGGGCGACATCCGCCGTCATGCCGGTGCCGCCCTGGATGACGACAGTCTGCTGTTCGTGGCCCAGTGGGTGGGCCGCCGCCTGCAGCAGGACAGCAAGGCCCTGGCCACCGTCCGCGCCGGTTCCGCCGCATTGCGTGACATGGCGGGCCGTTGCACCCGGATCGCCAGCGGCAAGGCGGCTGCGGAACAGCCTGCGGCCCCTGCCGTCAATGATGTTCCCCTGCGGCCCGGCCCCAAGCAGGCCCGGCCCCGTCCGGCGGCAGCTCCGGCACTTCCGGCTGCGGCCGGCGGGAGCGCGCCTGTTGCCCCGGCTGCTCCGGTCGCGGCTCTGGAGGTCGCTCCGCAAGGGACTGCTCCGGCGGCCCTGCCCGCGCAGGGGCCTGCCGTCGGCGGGACGGTCACGCCTCCGGCCCTCGCGGCCCCGCAAACACCTGCGGCGCCCGCGTCCGTGCCCATGCCTGCGGCCCAGCCCCCGGCAACGGGAGGCGCTTCGGCCGGCGGTCCCGTGCTGCCCGCACCGGCCCCGTCCCGTTAGGGAGACGACGTCCGGCCCGTTCCCGCAAGCAGGGGAACGGGAAGGGCGGAGGCAGGGCGGTATGGCAGCCGTCTCCGGTCATACGGCCATGCGGGAAGGATGTCCTTTCGCGGCAGGCTGGATCCGGCCGGAGTTCCGGCAGTTTCACGATTCTCACATTTCAAGGCAAAGAGGGGGAGTGCCTTCGGGCGGCTCCCCTTTTTCACACGCCGGGTAAGGGAGCCTTGGCGGCCCCTCCCGGTCTGCCGGGATGTCCCGGTTCTAACGGCGGGCCCGTGCCCGCAAGGAGGCGTGCCATGCGCGCTGTAGTCATCAAAGACATGTTTTGCCGCGGCAGCATCCTGTGTTGTGCGCTGCTTTTGTGCTGCCTGTGCCTTTGGCCTGCCGGGGCCCGCGCCCTTTCGTCCGATGCGGCCCGGGCCTGCGTGGTGGAGGCGGGCGGGGCCGTGGACAATGCTGATGCGGCCTGCTTCGAGCAGCTTGTGGATATGGATGCCATCCTCAATGAGGCCGTGGACCTGTTCATGAAGGAGGCCGCCAAGCCGGAGAATTCTTCCTTGCTGCCGCCCATGCTGGCCCTGATGTTCTCCGGTGCCGCCATGGCCGAGGACAACGGCCTGGGCGTGCGCAAGCTGCTGGTCTCCGAAGCCCGGGCCTTCGTGCACAATGGCATCGCTTCCGGGGCTTTTGCCGGAAAGAGCGTGCAGGACTACCGGACGGAAGGCTGGGTGGCACCCCTGTTCGAGTTCGTGTCCATGGGCCGCAAGGAGATCCGCAATGTGGGCACGCCCGTGCGGCAGGGCAAGGACTGGATCGTGCCCTTCGTGCTGCGTGACCACGGCAACGGCAACAGCTATGCCGTGCGTGCACGGGTGAGCGATGCCGGGGGCAGCCCGCGCGTGGTGGCCGTGGAGAACCTGCGCCAGCTGTTCGTCATCCTGGGCAAGGAGGCCCAGGCGCTGGAAAGCTAGGCGCTTCGGACGGCGTCGGTCCCGGTCTGGAAGGCAGCGGCGCCCGCGAGGTGCAAGCGGGACAGAGCCTGCCCTGCGGCGCAGGGCAAGCCCGTGCTCCATCCCGGACGGCCCGCCGGGGACTGGCCTCCCTTCCTTTTTTAAAGGCAAAATAGAAAACCACCCGTTCTACCGGGTGGTTTTCTGCGTTTTGGCGGGAAAACGCACTGGCAAGCCTCCCTTCCGGCAGGCAGGCGGGGCGGCGGGGGATCAGTGCTTCCGCTGTTCCCTGCGGTCCCAGAGGGCCAGACGCAGGCGGTCGAGGACCATGAAGCCGCCGCTGCACAGCACCATGAAGGCCGCCGCCATGAAGACGCCCCGGTAGCCGAAACCGGCATGGATCACGGCGCCGCCCAGCAGGGGGCCCAGCATGCCGCTGGCATCGAAGGTGAGCATCATCACGTTGGAGTTGATGGAGCGCGTGGCGTCCGTGGAGCGGTCGTAGATGGTGGCCGCCAGCAAAGGATAGAGCAGGCCCAGGCCGATGCCGTACAGGATTGTCAGGGGCAGGAAGGCCCAGAGGGGGCCCCAGGCCAGACCGGTCATGCTGATGGCCAGGGCCACGGCGCACAGGGGCACGATACGGTAGCGGGGCAGGGTATCCAGCACATGGCCGCCGAACAGACGCACCAGGATGATGGTGGTGGTGTAGCCCATGAAGAACATGGCCGGGGTGGCGCCGGTGGTCACGCACAGGCCCTTCATGAAGTAGATGGCCAGGGCCGTCATGATGCTGAAGGAAAGGCAGGCCAGATAGATGCAGCCCAGGCCGGAGTGGGTCATGGAATAGAGGATGGCGCGCGGCGTCATCTGGTTCTTGGCCGTATCGGCGGAGATCTCGGGCTTGCGCAGCTTGGGGGCCAGGGGCACGAGCATGCACAGGGCGGGGATGGCCAGTACGGCCATGAGCGCGAACAAACGGGGCTCACCGCCCAGCAGGGGCAGGATCTGTTCGCCCACGGCCGGGATGATGGAATAGGGCAGCAGGGTGGTCAGGGAGAAGATGGCGAAGCCCTGGGCGCTCTGGCCCTTGGGGATGCAGCTGACCAGCACGGCCACCACACAGCTGGAGTAGACCGCCAGCGAGATGCCCTGGGCGATGCGCAGGCCCAGGATCAGCCAGATGCTGTCGGGCCCGTGGATAAAGGGATAGGCCAGCATGATGCAGCTGGAAAGGCAGATGGTGACCAGCAGGGCAGGCAGCTTGCTGCGCGAGAGCAGCACGATGCTGGCCAGGGGCCGCCAGAGCAGGACCATGGCGAACAGGGCCGAGAGCAGGATGCCGCGCCAGTTGGGGCTGACCTGCAAGCCTTCCAGCCATTGTTCGAAACAGTAGAAGACGGCCATATAGCTGTTGTTGCACATGGCCATGCAGAAAAGCAGGATGAAGTCGCGACTGAAGAGGGTCTGTTTTTTTTCGTTTTCGGGCAGCGTAGGGAGCATGGGAGACCGCCTTGCTGAAAAGGGAGAGGGAGACGAGACAATCTAAGGCTATTTGGTTGCGTCCGCAACCCGATCAGCACAAAAAAGTGGCTACTCTGCCGAAAGAGAGGAACAGGAAAGCCCCTCCGCAGGGGAGGGGCTTCCATGACAGGATACGATCCTCCGCCGGGGATCAGTGATATTCGCCGTTGAGGAATTTCATGGCATAGCCGTGCACGGCCGCATCGGAGGTCATGAGCATGTCCATCTGGCGGGTCATGATGAGCAGGCGGCCCAGCTGATCCAGGCGCGAGAGGACATCCAGCCGGGGGTACTTCTGGTAGCGGGCGCGGATACGGTCGCCTACTATTTCTACAGTAAAGCCCAGCTCCGTCAGGATGACCCCGATGCAGCGCACGCGCCGTTCGCGCTGCACGCTGCCGGCCGCACCGCCGGCGAATTCGAAGCGGATGTAGTTCTTGCTCAGGGTCTCGCCGCACCAGCTGTCCAGGATGGCGTAGTGGTAGCCCACGCGCGAGGAGAAGTTCACGTAACGGTCCGAGACGATGGCGTAGCTGCGGTCGCCGAAACGCTGGCCGCCCTGCTGGTTGCCGCCGCTCATGTTCTGGCTCATGACGGACAGGAAGCCGCGCATGTTGATGGGGCGGGGCCCACGGGCCTGGACGGCAGGATTGAGCATGCCGGACAGCACTTCCGCGAAGGGCTCGCTGATGACGTCCTCGGGCGTGACGCGGCGGGACTCGGGATTCTTGAGGCCGCCGCCGAGGTCGATGACGTACAGGTCCAGCGGCACCGGACAGACCAGCTGGCTGGCCGCGCCCATGCTGCCCTCGGTGACGCTGTCGGAGATGAGGAACATCTCGCTGTAGCTTTTTTCATGGGCATAACGCATGACGTCGTGCAGCGAGGTGCAGTTGGCCGGGCTGAAGAGCTCCGAATGCGGGTCCACCAGATGCAGGGGCATGATGTAGCTGGCGATGCGGCGCAGCAGGATCAGGGCCGGGGTATCCGCGGCGGGACGGCGGGGTTGCAGGCGCAGGGCCAGCAGCTCGGGGATCTCGCCCTTGAACACGCGCCCGCCGATGGCATCCACGGTGACGACCTCGCCTTCTTCCAGCAAACTGGTGGCACCGGGCAGGTTGATGACCGTGGGCATGCCGAATTCACGGCAGACAGACGCCATGTGACCGGTAAGGCTGCCCGTCTCGGCGATGATGGCCGAGGCCCGCTGCATGGCCACCATGGCATCGGGCGAGGTGTGCTGCAGGAGCATGACCGCGCCTTCGGGGAAGTGGGTGAGGTCCTGCGAAGGATGCACATGGATGACGGGGCCGCAGCCCACGCCCCTGGCCGCCACTTCGCCGCCGCTGAGCAGGGGACGCAGGTGCGAGAGCGCCGGGGCCGTCACTTCGCTGACCGAGGCGTCCAGACCCATGGGCCGGGTCTGGAGCAGGATGATCTGGTCGTCTTCGTCCACGGCCCATTCCACGTCCTGCGGGTACTGGTAGTGGCGTTCCAGTTCCAGCGCCATGGAGGCCAGCTGCTGCGCCTGCTCATGCGACAGGCTGGGCACGTTGCGCAGGCTTTCGGGCACGTCCTCTTCCTTGCTCTCCACGCCGTGGCGTCCGGGAGCCAGCACGAGGCGGACCTCCTTGTGGGCGATGGTCTCCTGCTGGATGCGCAGGTTGGCGCGCGAGACCAGCCAGTTGTCCGGGGTGGCCGTGCCGTCCACCACCATCTCGCCCAGGCCCCAGGTGCCCTGGATCATGACGCAGTTGGAGCGCAGGTCCACGGGATGCCGGGAGAAGGCCACGCCGGCCGCCTTGGCCTGCACCATCTTGAGACAGCACATGCCCATGCTGGTGGCGTCCAGCGGATAGCCGTTGCGGGCGCGGTAGGCCAGGGCACGGGGCGAGAACAGACTGGCCAGCACGCGCTTGAAGGCCGTGGGCAGGCTCTCGCGCGTGACGCCGAGGATGCTCAGGTACTGGCCGGCAAAGGACTGCACCCCGTCCTCGTCCACGGCACTGGAGCGCAGGGCGGCCTGTACCTGGCTATCCTTGCCGAAAGCTTCGTCCCAGCCGTCGAGCAGGGCTTTTTCCACTTCTTCGGGCAGAGGGGCTTCCAGGATCAGGTTCTGCACGGTACGGGCAGCGTCCTGCAGGCTGTGGGGCACGTCGGCGTCCACCTTGCACAGGGTGGAATGGATCTTCTTGAACAGGCCGCTGGGGCGCAGCAGGGCCAGGCTGCTGGCCTGGATGGTGACCGCGAAGCCGGGGGGCACGGGCATGTCCAGCATGTTGCTCAGTTCGCCCAGGTTGGCGTTCTTGCCGCCCACGCTGTAGCCCATGCTGGCGTCCACTTCCGTCAGGGGCAGGATGAGCGCATTGACGTCGCCGCGGGTATGCTTCTCCAGCTCGTTCTCGATGTGCCGCCCGATGGCAGCCACGCTTTTTTCCAGATCCTTGTAGCGGTTGCGCGACATGTCGTTGAGGCAGGCCGCCATGCGTTCGCAGTGGAAGACCGCCTTGCGGGCGATGCGCCGTACCTGATGGGTCTCCAGATGCTTGTCGCCGCGCTGGGCCGCGTCCAGCTTGGCCAGGATGGCGGCCAGGTCCGCATTGGACTGGAGCAGCTCGTTGAAGGAGGCGTAGCGACGGCCAAAAGCGGCCATGGCCTGCTCGCGGCTGATGCGCGGCTCCAGGCCAAACAGGCGTTTGAGAGTCTTGATGGTCGTGGTCATGGAACTTCCTTTTGCTTCCCCCGGCAGGGCATGGAAGGCAGACGGCGCAGGTACGCCCGGCCTGTTCCTGGAGGCCGCGGCCGCCCGGGGCAGACCGTCCGGCATCCGGCAGGCGGCCTACCGCCGTGCCGTCATGTCACGGAAGGGCTGCCTCAGGCGCGGAACCCGCGTGCTGCCGGCAACACTATATAGCGTTGGGCCGGGCCGCGCCCTTCCCTGCGGACAAGGCCCAGACGGACCAGGATCTGCAGGTCGTACTGGGCGGTACGCATGGAGATGTCCTTGCCTGCCATGTCCTGATATTCCTGCCGGCTGATGCTGCCGAGCTCCACGATCTGGGGCAGCAGACGGGCAAGACGGGCATTGAGGCGCGGCTGGGCATCTTCCGCAGCGGGCATCGCGCCCTGATCCTCGCTTTCGGCCGGAACGGGCTGGGCAACAGGGCTTTCTGCCGTTTCCGCAGCCTCGCCGTGGGGCTGCCTGCTGTCGGCCCGTGCGGGCGGGCAGGAGAGCTTGCCGCGTTCCGGTCGCGCAATGTCTCCGGGAAGGGTATCCGGTCCCAACTGGATGTTTTCTGCAAAAATGAGGCCATTTTCGCAAAAAGCCAGGGCCCGGGTCAGGCAGTTCTGCAGCTCGCGCACGTTGCCCGGCCAGTGGTATTCCTGGAGCTTGCGCAGGGCGCCGCGGCTGAGGCGCGGCGTGGGCAGGCCCTGGGATTCCGCAGCCCGGGTCAGGAAAAAGACGGCCAGCAGGGGCAGGTCGGACTTGCGGCGGCGCAGGGGGGGCGTGCGGATGGTGATGACGGCCAGACGGTAATAGAGGTCCTCGCGGAAGGAGCCTTCCTGGGCGTCCTGCAACAGCTCCGCGTTGGTGGCGGCGATGATGCGGGTATCGAAAGGCACGTCCTCGTCGCTGCCCAGCGGGCGGATCATGCGGGTGGAGAGCGCCCGCAGCAGGGCCTGCTGGACCTTGGGGGCCGCGTTGCCGATCTCGTCCAGCATCAGGGTGCCGCCCTCGGCCGTGAGGAAGGCGCCCTTGCGGGGCTGGCGCGCCTCGGTGAAGGCGCCCTTGACGTGGCCGAACAGGGTATCCATGAGCAGGTTCTCGTCCAGGGCACCGCAGTTGATGGTGATGAAGGGGCCGTTGGCCCGGGGGCTGGCCTGGTGGATGGCCGCCGAGACAAGCTCCTTGCCGGTGCCCGTCTCGCCGATGACGAGGACGTCGGCCATGGTGGGCGCGGCCTTGAGGATGTTGGCGCGCAGGTCCTGCATGGCGGCGGAGGTGCCCACAAGGCCGTTTTCGGGGATGTCGTCCAGCTCCGGCATGTTCTCGGCTGGTTCGCGGGCCCAGCGGGCGTCCTGCATGAGCTGCTGGTTGAGCTGTTCCTCCTCGCTGCGGCGCAGGCGGTGGAGCAGGGCGTTGATGGCATCCTTGAGCTGTTCGAGCTCCCGGGGCATGGGCGGCAGCACCAGCGGGTTGGAGCTGTGGCTGTCGATGCGCATGTTCACTTCATTGGACAGGCGGCGCAGGCGCTTGGTGGTGCCGCGTGCCAGCCAGGCCAGGCCCAGGCCCAGCAGGCAGATGCCGGCCAGCAGGCAGATGCTGTAGATGCCGATGATCTGGATGCCGGTGCGGGTGGCGGTGAAGCTGGTGTCCAGCACGGCCAGGCCGCCCATGATGGTACGCGGGCTGTCGGGATTGGCGGCAAAGGTGACGGGCGCGAAGCTGACGCCTTCCACGGCGCTGTTCTCCTGCCCCCAGGCATCGCTGTTGTCCAGGAAGATCTGGCCGGAGTGCCCGGCCTGGACGTTGGAGACCATGGACCAGTAATTGACGTGGTTGGGGCCTGGCCGGAAGGCGGTGCTGAAACCGGCGCGGCCGAACTCGCCCTGGAAGCCGGCGCGCAGCGAGTCGCTGTTGAGGCGGCCGCTGGCCTCGTCCGCCTCCAGATTCTCGGACTGGAAGAGCATCCAGCCCTGGTTGTCGAAGAAGATGCTGCGGATGCGGGTCTCGTCGTCGGCGGTGCGCAGGGGAGCGGACGACGACGAGAACATGCTGATGGCGTCGCGCAGGACGGTCAGGTCCAGAGAAAGGATGAGCATGCCCTGAAAGACGCCCTGGCTGTCGTAGATGGGCGTGGAGAAGCGGATGACGTAAAGGGGGATGCTTTGCACGGAATCGTTGAGCGGGACCATGGAATAGACCACTTCCAGGGGCTGGCTGACCTGCACATGGCCGGGCCGCTGGGCCGCGCTCAGGCTGGTGAAGGGGTTGCCCACGGTGGCGGAGGCGATATCGGGAGGGATGGAGATGATCTCGCCGCCGTAGCTGAGCAGCAGATAGCGCTGGGAGGGATCCGTGCCCATGAAGGCCACCTCGCGGTAGCGCAGGCCTTCGGCACGCACGCGGAACTGGAGGCGGCGCACCATATCTTTGGGATCCATGGAGCCGGCGGCCAGGATGAGGAGCTGGTTTCGGGTCTCTGTGAGAATTTGCTCAAGCGAAAGGCTCATGGCCTGAGCCTGCAACTGGGCATTGCGGGCTATTGCGCGATTGACCAGGGCTTCGATACTGCGTCCCGTTGCGAGGAAAACAAGTAATAAAACCAGCGTCAATAGCGGTAAACCGAGCAAAAGCACCCGGCTTGTCATGCTGCGGTTGACGAAGAACCGGGTGGTTTCCAGCGAATTTCCCAGGACGGGTCTGGTCCAGATGCGCATACATCCTCCCGATAACGCAAAAAGCGTGCAACTTTCCTGAAAATCTATCCGCAATGCGCAGTTTGCGCAAGAGAAAAAACGCTTGGCAGTGTTGCTAATCAAGGATTTCCGGGTTTTTTAGCGAAATTGGCACGGGTGTTGCTTAAAACGAGAATGTGAATTTTGGGACGAATGGTCCTGCCGTGGGACGCAGGATCTGGATGTAACAACCCCAAGACCCGGAGGAGAACATGAAAATGATGCGCAAGCTCTGGACAGCTATTGCGGGCAGCTTCGTCATGCTGCTGGTCATGATGCCTTCCCTGGCCCTGGCAGCCAAGAAGGCAGCGGCAAACGTGGTCATCGTGGCCGATACCCGCCGCCTGGACGGTATCATGCTGTGGTGGGCGCAGATGTACAATGACAGTCATCTGTACTTCACCATCCTGACCATCATCATCATCCCGACGGTCGGCTGCATCTTCGGCTTCCTGGCCGACGTTGTGATGTCGCACATCGGTATCGACCTCAAGCACCGCGAGCTGGCTGAACACTAGGCCGGAAGGGAGGAAAACATGGATTGGTTGTATGTTTTGATGCCCATCTCCGGCGTGACGATTTTCTGGCCCGGTCTGATCATTCTGGGTCTCGGCGTCGGCATTATCGGTGGTTTCTTTGGTATGGGCGGTGCCTGGATGGTTACCCCCGGTCTGAACATCCTCGGCTTCCCCATGGCCTTCGCCGTGGGCACGGACGTTGCCCACATGGCCGGCAAATCCCTGATCTCGACCCTGCGGCACGGCAAGTTCGGTAACGTTGACTACAAGCTCGGCCTGACCATGCTGGCCGGTACCATCATCGGTGTGGAACTGGGCGCCCAGATGCTGATGTGGCTGGAACGCCTGGGCTCCGTCGACAAGGTCGTGCGCTGGCTGTACGTCGTGCTGCTGATCTGCATGGCCTGGATGGTCTTCCATGACGTGTCCCTGCGCAAGAAGAAGGAACGCGAAGCCGCTGCCCGCGGTGAAGAGCTCTCCGCTACCGCCACCGGTATCGACTGGGCCTCCAAGCTGCACGCCATCCGCATTCCCCCCATGGTGCACTTCCACGGCGCCGGTATCTACTGCTCCGCCTGGCTGCCCATCGTGGTCTCCCTGTTCACTGGCTGGCTGGCCGGTATCCTCGGCATCGGCGGCGGTCTGATCCGCATGCCCGCCCTGGTGTACCTGGTTGGTTGCCCCACCCACGTGGCCGTGGGTACGGACCTCTTCGAAGTGGCCATCTCCGGCCTGTACGGCGCCGCTTCCTTCACCTTCAAGGGTCGTACTGAACTCGTGGCCGCCCTCATCATGCTGGTCGGCGCCGCCATCGGTGCCCAGGTCGGCGCTGTCGCCACCAAGTACATCAAGGGTTACGGCATCCGTATCGCCTTCGGCTGCGCCGTGCTCGGCTGCCTCGCTTCCGTGGTCCTGAAGCTCATCCAGCCCTACTTCCCCGCCTATGCCGGCTTCATCAACGGCATCGCCACCGTGGTGGTCTTGGGCTTCGTGAGCGCCATCTCCCTCTACATCACCGTCCGTATGGTTCAGGGCGCCAAGGCTGAACTGGCCGCCAAGAAGCGCCAGGCGTAAGGAGGCAGCACATGAGAATGCGTAACGTAATCCTGACTCTGGTACTGGCTCTCAGCCTCGGTCTGACCGCGTGCGAATTTGGCCAGGTGGAACAGGGCCGCTGTGTGGCCTTCAATCCCGAAACCAAAACCCTTCTGGTGGTGCTGGACGTCAACCATGACCAGCTCAACCCCCACTACTCCGGCGGCATCCATGAGTATACCCTGCCTGCCGATCCGTCTGAAATCGGTCCCCTGCCCGTTCCCGGCGGCCGCGTGATGTTCGACCTGGAAAAGTCCACCGTCACCATCTTCAACCCCGAGACCAAGGCTCTGGAAGTCCTGAACGTGAACTTCACCGATGTTGAGAAGGGCATCAAGCGCACCCATCCCAAGGTGCACGGCAAGACCTTCCCCATCATCGACAAGGACAAGATGTCTGTGACCGAATACTCGGCCCGCCTGCAGGCCCTGGTGACCTTCACCATCCCCGCCGACAAGATCGACCTGCCCCCGGCCACCTGGGAAGCCGGTGACGAAGTCCGCATGTACTACAAGGAAAATGCCAAGCATCAGGCCCTGCGGTTCATGAACATCACCCGCACCAACATCTTCAAGAAGTAAACAACAGCAGCATCCACAACCCGGGGGGCGGCCCTCCGCCCCCCACCCCCTCCTGCTAGACGAGACTGCCGTGAAAAGCCTTTCCCGGCAGTCTTTTGATAACAGACCTTCTTCCCGCCAAGGAGCCCGTCATGACCAGCAGCTACAAGCGTTCCCTGTATTCCAGCATCGTCCGCATTGTTGCCAATGTGGTGATGATAGGCGCTGTCTTCCTGGGCATGTACATGGCCTCCCGTTCGCCCATGTCCTCCATGAGCACGTTCTGCCTCTGGTTCTTTGGCATCTCCATTCCTGTCTGGATGGGGGCGTTCGCCCTGATCCGCAAGATCCGCCAGGTCTACGCCGATGAAGGCGCCACCTACATCGAACTGCCCCGGCAGGGCGCCAGTCTGGTCTACTGGCGGGTCCTGGAACAGCCCCAGCACCACCTGGGGATCGTTCGCTGACATTCGCCTCCGGAAAAGCCCGCTGCCCTCCGTCCCCGCCGCTTTGGGCCGGGGCCCGAAGCGGAGGCGGCGGGCTTGCCGGAAGGCCGCTCTTCCTCTAGACTGCCCGTATGAGCGATTCCTCCAATTCCTTCTGGCAGGCACTGCCAGCCCTCAAAGAACGCCAGCGCCGCACAGGTCTGCTGGCCGCTCTTGTGCTGGGGCTGGCTGTCCTCGTTCTTGTGGACGGTCTGCAGGCTCTCATGCGTGCCGGGTCCTACCATCTGGACATCGTTGCCGGGCAGGGGACCATGCTTTCCGGTCCCATCGGCATCGACAAGCCGCGCGACAGCGACCTGCTGGTCTCCGTGACTCCGGAAGGCGCGCCGCTGAGCTTCCGTCTGGACGGCTTTTTTGCCAGCTACTGGTTCGGCAACGGCATGTGGCGCGGCGAGATCGTGGCGGAGCAGGGGGCCACTCCCGGCACCTATGCCCTGAGCGTCCGGGTGCGCGGCACACCGGCCAGCGCCACGCAGCGCTATGAGGTCACCGTCTGGAGCGACGCCGCCAGCCTGCGTCAGGGGGCCTACTCCCTGACCGTGTCCCTGCTGGGCTTCAATCCCTTCTGGCTGTCCGGCATCCTGGCCTGTATCGGCGTCGTGCCGGGCCTGCTCTCCTTCCTGTCCGGGCGGCGCATCGTCAGGCTGCTCTGGTACGCCGGGTTCAGCGAAGTGTTCCGCACGGAGGCCCGGAAGGACGGCAGCCTGATGCTCTGGTGCTCGGGCTCCAAGAAGGAAGGCCCCGCCGAAGGGGCCCTGTGCGAGGTGGTGGATGCCGGTGGGCAACTGCTGGGCCGGGCCAGGCTGGAGAAAAAGGCCGCCACCTGCATGGAATTGCGGATGGCTGCCGGGGAACTGCCCGACGGCGAAATCCCGGAAAGCTGCTACGTGCGTCTGTCCGCACCGCGCAACTGAGTCCTTTTGCCAAAAGATCGCATGGAGGGCTTCCCGGCAGGGAGGCCCTTTTTCATCGTCTGTGGGCTCCGGCCGCGCGCCGGGCTTTTCGGCATGTCCCGTCCCGGAAGGGAAGGGGGGCCGGTGTCCGGCTGTCTCCCGGAAGAGGGGCCGCCGGGGCGGGAACAGCGTCATGCCCCGCAACGCGCCCCGTTCCGCCGTCCCCCGCCTGTCCTGCTTGCCGCCGGGGCGGCCATGGGCTACACTTGCAAAGCGCCGTGGCTCTGCCATGGCAGCTGTCATAACAAGGATGTAACTGCAAGATGTCTGAACTGTGTCCCTGCGGCAGTGGCCGCCCTCTGGACGAATGTTGTGGTCCCTACCTGGAAGGCAAGGCCTGGCCCGATGATGCCGACACCATGGTGCGCTCGCGCTTCAGCGCCTATTGCCTCGGCAAATTCGATTATCTGGTGGAGACCACCCATCCCGCCTATCGCGAAGATCTGACCGCCCAGATGCTGGAAGAGCAGACCCGTGACGTCCACTGGCTGCGTCTGGACATGGGCCCCTGTGAAAAGGACCAGCCCGAAGGCGAGAACGGCGAGCTCTTCGATACGGCCGAATTTTATGCCTACTACGAACTGGAAGGTTCCGTGCGCCAGATCGGCGAACGCAGCTTTTTCCAGCGCAAGGACGGCAAGCTGTACTATGTGGACGGCGTGGCCCGTCGCCCCAAGGCTTACCGTCGTCCCGAGCCCAAGGTGGGCCGTAACGATCCCTGTCCCTGCGGCAGCGGCAAAAAGTACAAGAAGTGCTGCGGCCGGGAATCGGCCTAGGCGGGGGGATCCATGGCCAATCCTGGCCCTGTTGCCGCCATCCGGCAATTTTGTCTTGAATGTCAGGGCAATTCCTCCCGTTCCGTGCGTCAGTGCGCGGATGAGGACTGCCCCCTGTGGGGCTGGCGCATGGCCGCCATCGAGGCGGACAGCCGTCCGGAATGGCATGGCCCGGATGCGCCGCGCCGTGCCCTGCGCGTCATCCGCGGGCAGTGCATGATGTGCGCCGGCAGCCGTGCCGACGTGCGCCAGTGTGCCGCCCGTGAGGACTGCGTGCTGTGGCGCTACCGTTTCGGCGTGCGACCGCAGACCTACAAAGAGGTGCGGCGGCGCTTTTTTGCCCCCAAGCCCCTGAAACTGTTTTGATCTCACGGAGCGGCATCATCGTGGTGCCGCTCCGGGCCTCTTTCCGGCCCTGCCGGTCCTTTTGGCTTCCCTTGCGGAAGACGCCTCATCCAGGGGGAGGACACCATGATGCATACGCTTGAATGGTCCCGCGCCTATACCGGTCGTCTGCAGCGGGACGCTGCCGCCGTTTTCGCCGCGCGTGCGCCGGAGCTGTCGCGCCGTCTGGAGACGGAATGCGCGCAAGGCTCGCTGCCTTTCCTGACCATGCCGTACCGGGAACGCCTGGAGCGGGAACTGCCGCCCCTGCTGCCCCGGGTCCGTGCGCGGCGCCATATGCTGGTGCTGGGCATCGGCGGCTCCGCACTGGGGGCCCGCGCCCTGCAGCGCGCCTTTGCGCCCGGGCAGGACGGTCCCTGCCATGACGGCCCCTGCCTTTGGATCGCGGACAACGTCTGCGCCGCCACCTTCGAGAGCTGGCTGGCCAAGCTGCCGCCCCACGAGACCACGGTGGTCTGCATCAGCAAGTCCGGCGGCACCATCGAGACCCTTGCCCAGTACTTCCTTTGCCGGGACTGGCTGCGCAAGGCCCTGGGCGAGCGCTGGCACGAGCACATGATCGTGGTCACGGACCTGCACCAGGGTTTCCTGCGCGAGGAGGCCTCCCGCTACGCTCTGGATTCGCTGGAAGTGCCGGACAATCTGGGCGGCCGCTATTCGGCCCTTTCGGCCGTGGGCCTGCTGCCCGCCGCCTTTTTGGGCATCGACTGGCAGGCCCTGCTGGACGGGGCGGCCGCTGTGGCCCGCCCACTGGCCCAGGATCCGTCCTGCCTTGCCGGGCATCCCGCCTTCCATCTGGCCTGCTGGGCCAACGCCCTGGAGAGCCACGGCTACAGCCAGCTGGTGTTTTTCTGCTATGTGCCGCAATGGGCCACCTATGGCCCCTGGTTCGCCCAGCTCTGGGCCGAGAGCCTGGGCAAGGACGGCAAGGGCATCATGCCCGTGCCCGCCACCGGGGTCACGGACCAGCATTCCGTCAACCAGATGTTCCTGGACGGGCAGCGTGACAAGGGCTGCATCTTCGTGACCGCCAGGGGACTGGAGCAGGGGCGGCATTTCGGCCGGGACCTGCCTGACCACTGGAGCTGGCTGCGCGGCAAGCCCTTCGGGGCCCTGCTGGAAGCCGAAGGCCTGGGCACGCGCATGGCCCTGTGCAAGAGCGGCGTGCCCCTGCTGCACATGGAGATGGGCGAATGCACGCCCCGCGCCGCGGGCAGCATGATGCTGCTGCTGGAAGCGGCCACGGTCTTCACCGGCTGGCTCATGGACATCAATCCGCTGGACCAGCCCGCGGTGGAACTGGGCAAGCGGCTGGCCAACACCCGTCTGGGGGCGTCCGGTTATCCCCGGGAGGCTGCCGACCTGGCCGAATTTCTGGCTGTGGCGCAGGAGCCCGAGAGCTTCTAGGGAGCCCGTTTTTCCCTGCCGCGCCTCCGGCCTGCCCTGTTGCGGGCCGTGGGCGGCAGACTGGAGCATCGCATGTTCAAAGGTGGTACCGCCGCAGCGGGAGCGACGGCAGAGCAGGATCTGCCGCTGAGCTATGCCCGCACGCTGTCCTGGCTCTCGTTGCTGGTCATCATGGCCACCAGTCTGGTGCTGTCGTTCTTCATCGCCAATTCGGCGCGCGAGGCCCTGCTGACACGGCAGGAGAACTTCTCCCGCCTGCTGGCCGAGAACCTCAACCACCAGATCTACCGGCGTTTCGCCCTGCCCACGCTGCTGGCCCACGGGCGCATCGCCCTGCGCCAGCCCAGCCAGTACGACAGGCTGGATCAGGTGGTGCAGTCCGTGGTCCACGGGCTGCCCATGGAACGCCTGCGCATCTATGACTTCACGCGGGTGGTGGCCTATTCCACCAGCAAGGAAGAGCTGGGCCGCATGGGCGTGGGCCCGGAAAGCCTGGACAGCACCCTGCGCGGCGGCGTGCCCAAGCCGGAGCTGATCTCCAATATCCCGGACTGGCGGGCCATCTTCCACCTGCCCCTGCCGTCGGGGACCTTCGTCCTGCGGACCCTCTATCCCCTGCGCGGGGAGCCCCTCCAGCCGGGGGCGGAGCCGCCCATCATGGGGGCGCTGGAGCTGACGCAGGACATCACCAGCGATTACGAGCAGATCTTGCTTTTCCAGGGCGTGGTGGTGGTGACCTGCCTGCTGTCGTCGGTCATCATGTTCGCCTTGCTCCTGATGCTCATCCAGCGGGCGGAACGCGTCCTGGCCGACCGCATGGCCAAGAACCGCCAGCTGGAGAACGAGCTGCACAGCAACGAGAAGCTGGTCAGCATGGGCCGCGTCATCGCCAGTATCGCCCACGAGATACGCAACCCGCTGGGCATCATCCGCTCCAGCGCGGAGCTGCTGCAACGCCGTATGGGCAAGGCCGATGCCGGGACCTCGCGCATCCTGCAGGCCATCTATGACGAGTCCGTCCGTCTGTCGCAGACGGTCAACGATTTTCTGGACTATGCCCGTCCCCGCCAGCCGCGGCAGGATCTGGTGGATCTGGATCTTGTGCTGAGCCAGGTGCTGGCCTTCCTGGAAGGTGAGCTGGGCCGTGTGGGGGTGGCCATCGAGCGGGCCACCTCACCCGGTCTGTGGGTGCGCGGTGACAAGGACCTGCTCTACCGGGCCATCTACAACATCCTGGTCAACGGCCAGCAGGCCATGGACGGGCCGGGCATCATCCGCATCAGCAGCCGCCGGAGCGACGACGGGCGCGTGGTGCTGGAGGCCCTGGACTCGGGACCGGGTTTCGATCCGGCCCTGCTGGACAGCGTGCTGGATCCCTTCTTCACCACCAAGGACGGCGGTACGGGCCTGGGCCTGCCCATCGTCAGTTCCATCATCAACAGCCATGGCGGCGAGATCCGGCTGGCCAACGGCCCCGAAGGCGGGGCCCTGGTGCGCATCCTGCTGCCTGCGGCGGAGCCGGAAAAGCCTGAAGAGCCTGAGATCCCCGCTGCTGCCGCGGAAGCCCAGTCCGCCCCCGAGGAAAGCGGAGAAGCCGCAGCCCGGCCCGCCGACGACAGGGAAAACGGGACGCCGGAGCCCGGCAAAGAGAGCTAGACGTGCCCGCACGCCAGGCCGCCTCCCGCCTGCGGGCAGCCTGGGCAGGAACGATGTCGCAGGCTGGCCGCAGCGTCCTTCATCGGCGGAGCTGCTGGCAGAAAATCAGTTTTTTGCGGGCAATACGGTCCTGGGCCTGATCGGAGCCGCCTCACGCCTGTACCGGGAGAAACACCATGAGTGACAAATCGCATATTCTGGTCATCGACGACGAAAAAAACTACCTGCTGGTGTTGCAGACCCTGCTGGAGGATGAGGGCTACACCGTCACCGCCATCAGCGACCCCGAGACGGCCTTGGCCTTCCTAGCCGAGAGCGAGGTGGACGTGGTGGTGACGGACATGAAGATGCCCAAGGTCTCCGGGCGCGAGGTGCTCCAGCACGTGAAGAAGAGCTGGCCCTACATCCCGGTGCTCATCATGACGGCCTTCGGCTCCATCGAAAGCGCCGTGGAGGCCATGAAATACGGGGCCTTCGACTACATCACCAAGCCGTTCTCCAACGACGAGCTGCTGCTCTCCATCCACAACGCCACGGAGCTGGCCCGCGCCCATCGTCAGTACCGCCTGCTGCAGGAAGCCATGGAAGAGCGCTACAGCGTGCACCAGATCGTGGGCCGCAGCCGCGCCATCCGCGATGTGCTGGTCATGGTGGACCGTGCCGCGCCCAGCCGCTCCACGGTGCTCATCACCGGCGAGTCGGGCACGGGCAAGGAACTGGTGGCCCGCGCCATCCATTACGCCAGCCCGCGCAAGGAAAAGCCCTTCGTCTCGGTCAACTGCATGGCCCTCAACCCCGGCGTGCTGGAGAGCGAGCTCTTCGGCCATGAAAAAGGCTCCTTCACCGGTGCCGTGGCCATGCGGCGCGGCCGTTTCGAGCAGGCCGACGGCGGCACGCTCTTTTTGGACGAGATCGCCGAGCTGACGCCCGATCTGCAGGTCAAGCTGCTGCGTGTGCTGCAGGAGCGCCGTTTCGAGCGCGTGGGCGGCGGTGAGGAGATCGAGGTGGACATCCGCGTGGTGGCCGCCACCAACAAGGATCTGGCCGCCATGGTGGAGAAGGGCACCTTCCGCGATGACCTTTACTACCGCCTGAACGTGGTGCAGATCCCTCTGCCGGCCCTGCGCGAGCGCCGGGAGGACATCCCGCTGCTGGTGGCCCACTTCATGGACAAGGTGGCGCGCGAGAACGACATGCCGGCCAAAAAGTTCACCACCGAGGCCCTCAACTACCTGAGCGGCTACGAGTGGCCCGGCAATATCCGCCAGCTGGAGAACGTGGTGGAGTCCTGCATGGTGCTGGTGCCCGGTACGGTCATCGACGTGGACAACCTGCCCGCCGAGATCCGGGACGAGGATTCGCAGTTCAAGAGCGCCGTGGACCTGTTGCCCGTACAGCTGGACCTGGCCGATACCCTGGAGAAGATCGAGGCCGCCCTCATCCGCCGCGCGCTGGTACGCGCCGATCTGGTGCAGGTCAAGGCCGCCGAGCTGCTGGGCATCTCCAAGAGCCTTTTGCAGTACAAGCTCAAGAAATACGCCATCACCGGGCATTAGGGTGGGGAAGGATGTTTGCGGGGGAGGGAAACCTTTTCGGGAAAAAGGTTCTCCCGCCCCCCGAGCCCCCCACCTTTCCAAAACCTTTTATTCAGGTCCCCGATGGCTGTCGTGACATGAAGATCTTGCTGGCCTTGCCGGTCCTCCGGCAGGGCCTTTTTGTTTTTGGGGGAGGCCGTTCGGGGAGGTGTTTGGTGAGGATGATGGATGTTTTTTTGCAGGACAGGCTGTTTCCCTTCGTACGGGCTCTTGGGAGGCTGTTCCCGTGACTTGGCGGGCGGCTTGAAGGCGTGTGCCAGGGCAGGGGACCGGGCCTGGAGAGGGCGGGAGTCTGACGGGGCGCTTCGGGCCTGATGCCGCTCGGTAGAGGCCACCACGCCGTATCTCGTGACGCACCGGCGCCGGCGTTCCTATAAAGCGCGCCGGGAAGGGGATGGGGGGAGGGCGCCCTCTCGCGCGAGTAGCGACCGAATGGCGACCCGAAGGGCCGTGCCCGTTAGCGACGAAGGAGCTTTACGGGCATCGACAGCAGAGATGAGGGGGCTCCCTTCCCCCAAAAAAGCGCCTTGCCAAATCGCTTGCTGCAAACGCAAAAAGCCGCGAACGTTTCCACGCTCGCGGCTTTTGTGGGCCGGACACCCGGCAGCGGCTGTTACCGCTGCTTTCTTTCGAACCTGACGGGGTTGGCAGTGCTGCCGCCGTCCGGCTTGAAGGCAAGCTAGCCGTAAAAGGGGGCTGCTGTCAAGCCCCGATCCCCAGCAGGCGGCCCGCATTGCTGAGGATGCGTTCTATGGCGTCCTCGCTCAGGCCGCTCATGGTACGCAGGCGCTCCAGCTCGTGGGCGGGATCATAGAGCGGCCAGTCCGTGCCGAACAGCAGCCTGTCCGGGGAGTGACGGGCCAGCAGCCGCTGCAGGAGCGAGGGCGTCACATAGGGCGTGGTGCTGGAGGTGTCTATCCAGAGGTTCTCAAAGTCGCCCAGGGCCTCCAGGCTGTAATCCCACATCTGATAGCCGCCGAAATGGGCACCGATGACCCGCAGGCGCGGGAAGGAGCGCATGAGGTCGGCCAGCATGAAGGGGCTGGAAGGGGCCTTGTCCAGGGGATCGTCGCTGCCGATATGGATCTCGAAGACGAAATCGTCCTGGGCGCTCTCGAAGATGGGCAGCAGGCGGCGGTCGTTGAGCGCGAAGCCCTGGAAATCGGGATGGAGCTTGATGCCGCGCAGGCCGCCCGCCTTCATGCGTTCCAGTTCGTCTTCCCAGTCCACATAGGCCGGGTGCAGGGTGCCGAAGCCGATGACTTCCTCATGTTCCCGCTGCAGCTTCATGGCGTAGTTGTTGGCCGGGATGACTTGCGCGGGGGCCGTGGCCGCACAGAGGACGATGCATCTGTCGATGCCGGCGGCCTTCTCACGCTCCAGAAGGTGTTCGATGGTGCCGTCACCGCGACAGTCCAGGTGATAGACCGTATTGAGATGGTCCACGGCCTTGTGGGCGATCTTGGGATGGAAGGCGTGGGTGTGGATGTCGAAAAACATGATGGGCTCGGATGTCTTGTGGAAGATGCGTCCCTGAGCCCCTGCCGCTTCCTTTCGGGGAAAGGACCGGTGGGGAAAGGACAGGGAGGCTGGTGCTTTTGCCGTTCCGTGACCGGAGGCGCAGCACTGGCCGTGCCCGCGCCTTCCGGTGTTGGTTCGTTGGTTATTCCTTCACGCCGTTGACCACGTTGACCGGGGTGCCCTGCTGCCAGCGGAGGATGTTCTCGGCCGTGAGGTTGATGATGTTCTGCCGCGAACGGGCCGTGGCCCAGGCCATGTGGGGCGTGATGAGGGTGTTGGGCGTGTGCAGCAGGGGATTGTCCGCCGCCGGGGGCTCCTTGGCCAGCACGTCCACGCCCAGGCCGCCCAGTTTGCCGCTGTGCAGGGCCTCGGCCACGGCGGCCTCATCCAGCAGAGGGCCGCGGGCCGTGTTGATGAGGATGGCGCCGGGCTTCATGCGGGCCAGGGCCTTGGCGTTGATGATGGCCCGGGTGGCATCGGTCAGCGGGCAGTGCAGGGAGATGACGTCGGCCTGCTGGAAGATCTGGTCCGTGGAGGCGAAGGCGAACGGGCTGTAGGACGGAGGGTTGCGGGGGGTGCGGCAGTTGGCCAGGACGGACATGCCGAAGGCGTGCCCCAGCTCGCCCACACGGCGGCCGATGGAGCCGAAGCCGATGACGCCCAGCGTCCGCCCGCGCAGGCAGACGGGCGTGGTCTTCCAGTAGCACCAGGTGTCTTTCCATTCACCGGCGCGGACGCTGGCCGTATGCTCGCCGGTACGGCGGCACAGCTCCAGCAGCAGGGCCCAGGCATGCTGGGCCACGTCGTCCACGCCGTAGGCCACCACGTTGCAGACAGGGATGCCGTGTGCGGCGGCGTCGGCAGTATCGATGATGTCGTAACCTGTGGCCAGGACGGCCACCATGCGCAGGTCGGGCAGGCGGGACAGCGTGCCCGACCGCAGGGGGACCTTGTTGGTGACCAGCACTTCCGCGCCGGCGGCCCGTTCCACGATCAGGTCTTCGGGCGTATCGCCGTAGATGGCCACCTCGCCCAGTTTTTCCAGGGGCGCCCAGCTGATGTCGCCGGGGTTGATGACGTCGCCGTCAAGCACAACTATCTTCATTTTGATCCTTGCTGCGCGCACTGCAAAACGGGCAGGCAGTGTCTGCATGGCCTGTTGCCCGGACAGGCAGGGGAAGAAAAAGGGGCTGTCGCCGCTTTTTCGGGAGCAGTGTAGCCTTAGGCGTACGCCCCCGCAAGGGGCGGCCCTTGGACGGGGGGCGAAAAAAAAGGGTCGCCCCGAAGGGCGACCCTTAAAAGCCGGATGGCTGACGACTAGTGAGCGATCACGCAGAAGTCGTCGCGGCGGTTCTGGGCCCACACGCTTTCGCCGGAACCCTGCACCACGGGCTTTTCCTTGCCGTAGCTGATCATTTCCAGCTGGCCGGGGTTCACGCCCAGGCGAACCATGTAGTCATAAGCGGCGCGGGCGCGGCGTTCGCCCAGGGCCAGGTTGTATTCCTGGGTACCGCGTTCGTCGCAGTTACCTTCGATGCGCACGCGGATGCTGGGGTACTTCTTCATCAGTTCAGCCTTGGCGGTCAGCATGTCTTTGTACTGGGGCTGAATGTCGAACTTGTCGAAAGCAAACAGCACGCGACCGTCAGTGATCTGCTGGATGGCAGCACGCATTTCGGGGCTCATGTCATCGACATCGCCGGTGGCGTCCTGGGTCTTCTTGGCGCAGCCGAAACCGGCGGCGAGGGCCATAACCAGAGCAAGGATAAGAGCGTAGCGTTTCATTGTGTGTCCTCCTGAACAGCTCTAACTCCAAAAAGGTACCTTTCCTTTCTGTACACAGCGGATGGCGGTATCCCATCCGCAGAACGGATGGTATATGTGAACCAAGTTTTGTCAAGTCAGGATAGGGGGGATTCCCCTATTTTTTCCAGAAATCTGCCCGGTTTTTCCGAAAAAGCCGGGCAGGACCTCCGGATTTTACAAAATCTGCCAAAAACTACTTGCCGTCAGGCATGCCCCAGCGGGGGAAGGAGGCCGCACCGCCGCCGGTGGGCACCTTCTTGGCATCGCCGCCATGACGGGTGGTCAGATAGATGCCGCGGGAGCCGCCGCGGCTGGAGGCGAAGGCGATGAAGTAGCTGTCGCCGCAGAAGGAGGGCTGCTCGTCGCTGCCGGGGCCGAAGGTGATCTGGCGTTCCAGGCCGGTGACCATGTCCTGCACGAAGATGCGGTGGCCGTATTCGGTCATGCGGCTGTAGGTCACCAGGGTGCCGTCAGGCGAGAGGTTGGCTTCGGTATTGTAGCCGCCGTTCTTGCTGACGCGGGTGATGCTGCCGGAGCTCAGGTCCTTCATGAAGATCTGGGGGCCGCCCAGGCGCGAGGAGGTGAAGACCATCTTGGTGCCGGTCTTGTCGAAGGTGGGCGACACGTTGATGGAGTTGCCGCCTTCGAGGATGCGTTCCTTCTGGAAGCCGTGGTTCAGCAGGAAGATGACGGGGTAGCGGCCGTTGGAAAGGGCCACGGCCACCTTGTTGTCAGGCGTGAACGAAGGCCCGATGACCACGTTGCCGGGGAAGCGCACGCGCTGCACGCTGCCCTTTTTGCGGTCCCACACGCCCAGGGAGTGGGACTTTTCGTCGATATGGGTGAAGACGATGAAGCGGCCGTCCGGGGACCAGGCCGGGGACATGGCTTCGCCCTTGATGTTGGTGATCTGGCGCAGGTCGCGGCCCGTGGGCTTGACCAGCCACACGTTGGCGGACAGGCGGCCGGACTTCTTGACGAAGGCCAGGGTGGAGCGGAAGAAGGCGCCGCTGCCGGTCAGCACTTCGAGCAGGTCGGCACAGAAGCGGTCGGCCACTTCGGGCAGGTCGCTGGCGCGCACCTGGGGGTATTCCTTGCCGAACAGGCGGCCGCCGGTGTTGGTCTCAAAGGCGCGGATCTGCACGGAGCTGGTGCCGCTGTCGCCGTTGGGCCAGTAGGTGGTGACCACGATGTCCGAACCGGCCAGCTGGAAGCGCTTGAAGTCCAGGCTCGGGGGCTCGTAGCCGGGCAGCAGGGTACCGCCCAGCACGGAAGAGGCGGGCGTCAGGCGCATGAAGGGCAGGAAGCTGAGGTTCTCTTCCACCAGTTTCTGCAGTTTGGCGCCCATGCCGTTGGCCTGCTTCTGGGGGCCGGTGAGGGGGGCTGCCAGGGCAAGGTTCACGATATTCTGGCCGGGGCCGTAGATATCGACACGCATGGCGGCCTGGGCGGCGCTGCCCAGGGACAGCGTGACGGCCAGGGCCAAAAGGATGGCAAGACGTTTCATGGCGTAATGGTCCTTGTGGTGGTGTCTAGCGCACCAGAGTTAGGGTGACGTTCACAAATCTGCCCACAGCCGCGGGCGGGGGGCTGACCTTTCCTGCCCGGCGTATGCCCTGCCGGACGTATCTGTCAAGCAGCTCGCTGCCGCTGCTTTGCAGGATGCTGTAATTGAGGATCTTTCCCGAGGCGTCCGTCTCCAGGCGCACCGTGGCATAATAGGTGCCCTTGGCCAGTTCCGCGGGGATGAAGGTGGCGTTGCGCAGCTCCATGACCAGCTTGCGGAAATAGGCCGCGTGCTTGGGGCCGTAAGCGTCCTGGGCCTTCAGCGGCGTGGTCAGGGTGGCGGGCTTGGTGTCCAGCGTGACGGGCTCGCTCTTGGCCTCCGGCGCGGGGGCAGCGGCGGCAGGTGCGGCCGTGCCCGCGGCGGGCTTTGCGGCGGCTTTGCGGCGGCTGATGCCGGAAAGGTCGGCCATGTTGCCCTGCCAGAAGGTCAGGTAGACGTCCTGGCTCATGCCGTAGGGCGGCTTGCCCAGGTCGGCGGTCTTCATGACCGCGCCGCACACGGAATCATTGAGGGCCTGGCTGGCGGACTTTTCCAGATAGCCGCAGCGCTCCACCTTGCCTTCCGCGTCCACGCGCACCACGATGCGCACCTTGCCGCGGTCGGCCGGGGCGGCCCAGTTGGCCAGGATCTTTTCCATGGCCTCACCGGCGTAGCCGTTGGCCACGTCCGCCGCAGCGGCGCCTGCGGCCCGTGCGTGCAGGGGCGCCAGGCACAGCATGAGTACCGGCAGCAGGCCCAGGAGGGCCGTCGGGCGGGAAAGGATTCGTTTCATGTGACCTCCACGAAGGCATATGTGCATGCCGATGCGGCTCTTATGCAGCAATGCCGTTCCAGAATGGCGCATCTTTGGGGAAAGATGGGGCCTTCCCCAAAAACAGCGGGATCTCAAGACAGCAAGGCGGCCGCACCACCGGGCACGACCGCCTTGACGGACCGGTTAGCGGCCCATGAGTTCATTGAGGGTGAAGACAAGGTCCAGCTCGGTGTACTGTTCCGACGGCGGCGGCGGGAACGCCCCCGCCCGGCTGGTGCGCCAGATGGCGTTGGCCGCCGAGGAGTCGTACTGCGCGTTGCCGGAGCTTTGCGTCACGTCGACTTTTTCCACTTCGCCCTGCAGGTTGACCTTGACCCGGACCACGCAGACCAGGTTCAGGCGCGTGGCGGAAGTGAAGCTCCAGTTGGGACGCACGGCAAGCATGACCTGACCCATGTAGACGTCGTTGAGGCCACCGCCGCCGGGGCCGTCGCCTTCGCCGCCACCGCCGCCGCCATCGCCGCCGGCATTGCGGCGGGCCTGGGCCAGGGCCTGTTCCACGCTGCTGCCCTTGTCCCCGGATTCGACGCGGGACGTGGCTTCGCGGCGGGCCTGGTTCATGGCTGCGGCCACGGGGTCGCCCTTGGACGGTTTGTCGGCCTTTTTGTCGGTCTTCTTGTCGTCCTTGGGCGTGGACTTTTTATCGTCCTTCTTCTTGTCGTCCTTCTTGGGCTTTTCGGGCTTCTTGTCGTCGTCCTTTTTCTTGTCCTCTTTCTTTTTCTTGTCTTTTTTCTCGGCCACGGGAGTGGCGTCCTTGGGTTCGGGCTTGGGCTTGACCTCATGCTTGGGCTCAGGCTTGCGCTCGACCTTGGGTTCGGGCTTGGCCTCCACCGGACGGGCTTTGTCCGCCGTGGGGTCGGCCTTGACCTCCGGCCGTTCGGGCGCGGCCGCGTCGGCCTTCTTGGCCGGGGGCGAGACGTCCTTGGGGCCGTCCGTGGGCTTGCCCATCTTGCCCAGGATGCTCGAGGGCGTGCGGTTGCCGCCCGGAGCGCCGTCCACCAGGCTGATCATCACCGGCGGCGTCTCCAGGTTCACCGGAGGCGAGCTGGGCCAGAACATGATCAGCAGGAAGACCGCCAGATGCAGGCAGAGGGAAAGAAGATACGAGGCCCAGTTCATCGCTGACTACTTCCCGCCTTTGGCGGCTGCCGCGGCGGCAGCGGGCGACAGGCTCTCGGAGGAATCGGCCACCACGCCGAGCTTTTCGATGCCCACGGCCTTGATGCGGCCCATGACATCCACCACCACGCCGTAGGGGACTTCCTTGTCGGCACGCAGGAAAAGGGTCTTGTTCTTTTCCTTGACCAGGGTCTGGAGGTAACCTTCCAGATCGTCCATGGTCTGGACCTCGTATTCGTCCAGGAAGATCTTGCCGTCGTGGCGGACGGTCAGCATCATGTTGTCGTTTTCGGTCGGCAGCACTTCCACCTGTTTGGTCTGGGGCAGGTCCACTTCCAGCCCCTGGCTCATCATGGGAGTGGCCACCATGAAGATGATCAGCAGCACCAGCATGACGTCCACGAAGGGCGTCACGTTGATCTCGGAGACAAAGCGGTTGTTGCCGCCCACGCTGGCGCCCATCTTACATCTCCGTGGCGCCCGTGCGCTGCACGGGGCGGTGGGCATTGAGTTCGCGCTGCACGCGGTTGAGGAACACGCCGGCAAAGTTCACCAGCAGGGTGTCCACCTGCGAGAGCTTGCCCATGAAGATGTTGAAACCGATGGTGGCGGGCACTGCCACGCCCAGACCGATGGCCGTGGCCACCAGGGCTTCGGAGATACCGGGGGCCACCGTGGCCAGGGAGGCGGACTTGAGCATGCCGATGGAGTGGAAGGAGTGCATGATGCCCCACACCGTACCGAACAGGCCGATGAAGGGGGCCGTGTTGGCGGTGGTGGCCAGCAGGGAGAGGGAACGTTCCAGACGGGCCATCTCGCTGGCCACGCCCTGGCGCAGGGAGCGGCGCACGTTGTCCACCACGATCTCGCTGCTGTTGCCGGCTTCCTTGGAGCGGTTGAACTCCATCACGCCCTGATGGGCCACGAAATAGAGCGGGGACGCACGGTCGGAGCCCAGGGAGAGCACGGCCTCACGCAGGCTGGGGGCCTTCTCGAACAGGTCGGTGCCCTGCAGGGCCTTGCGGTAGGCGGCGTTGAGGGCCAGGGTTTTCTGGATCATCATGCCCCAGCTGCCCACGGACATGAGCACCAGGATGCACAGCACGATCTTGGCCACGAGACTGGCCTGGCTGATCATCGAAAAGAAACTGAACTCCATGTATCACTCCTGGAGATGGAAAATGGTGTGCCTGGGATGGGTCCTGTGCCCTGCCGGACACGGCATGTATGCACCGGAAAAAAGAAAAACGCCAAAGAGCCCCTGCCATCCGGGCGGACCCGGAAGACAACGGCTGTACGCGGCGTTGAACCGCCCGGAGAATGCAACGTTCGCCGTCTTTTTTCAAGCGTTTTTTCTGTGCCGGAGAGGACGCCGGCGGTGGGGCACGCTGTCCCCCGCCCTAGTCTGCATCGCACATCTTGCGCCAGAGGGTGTTGAGGCTGATGCCCAGGGAGCGGGCAGTGCTTTTTTTGCTGTACTGCTGGCGGGCCAGTTCCTGGCGGATGATCTTCTTTTCCATGAGGCGCAGACGCTGGCGCAGGCTGCCGTTTGCAGGCAGGGCCTGTTCCTCCCGGCTCTCGGATACCCTGCGGGGCGAGGCCAGGATGCCCTGCGTCTGGCGCATGTCGAGCAACAGCTCCTGCAGCAGGGGCATCTGGAAGGCATCGCTGGTGGACATCAGGCAGTAGCGGCGCAGCAAGGCGTCCAGCTCGCGCACGTTGCCGGGCCAGGGATAGCTGCAAAGGAGCTCGATGGCTTCGGGGGGCATCTTTTTGTGGATCATCCCCATGCGGCGCATGATATGCCTGACCAGCAAGGTCATGTCCTGGAGGCGTTCGCGCAGGGGGGGCATCTCCAGGCGCAGCAGCGTCAGGCGGTAATAGAGATCGGCCCGGAAGCGCCCCTCCCTCACCTCCTGCACGAGGTCTTTCCAGGAAGAGCAGACCACCCGGGCGTTGACGGTCACGGGCCTGTCCCCGCCAAGGCGGAAGATCTCGCCGCTTTCCAGGACACGCAGGAGCCTGACTTGCACGGCGGCGCTGATGTCCGCGATCTCGTCCAGGAAGATGGTGCCATCCTGCGCCAGTTCGAACAGGCCCTGCTTGCCGCCGCGACGGGCGCCGGTGAACGCCCCCTCGGCATAGCCGAACAGCTCGCTCTCCAGCAGGCTTTCCGGCAGGGCACCGCAGTTGACGGCCACGAAGGGCGCGTGGCGCCTGGGGCTGGCATTGTGGATGGCATGCGCCAGCAATTCCTTGCCTGTCCCGCTTTCCCCGTGGATGTATATCCCCGCGTCGGACTCGGCGAAACGCTGGGCGTGTACCCGCAGGGTCTTCATGGAAGAGCTCTCGCCAAGAAGGTCGTTCAGCGTGAACCTGGCCCGCAGGCCTGCCTGGCGGGAATGCTTGAGGCGCCGTTGCAGATCCGTCAGGACGACATCGGGCGTCAGGACGCTCAGGGCGCCTTTCTGGACCCCATCGACCACTACGGCGCTGCTGGTGAAGACAAGATCCTGGCCGTTCTCCCCTTTCAGGGTACCTTCTGTGGGCCGTCCCGTTTCCAGGCTTTCGGCGAGGCCGAGGTGCTGTAGCGCCCAGCCGTCCCGGAGCCGTCCCTGTCCCAGGGCCTGTCTGGCCACGGGATTGCTGAGGGCCAGCTTGCCCGCGGGATCGACCCCTATGACCCCTTCATGCAGGGCATCGACCACGTCCTGGAGCCAGGCTGCGTGTTCGCGGTCACGGCGGCGGGCCTGGGCGATGTTGGACGCTTCCTCGAAGGCCCGTTCCAGCGCCTCGTTGCCCGGGCAGACCACGATGCCCCGGCAGTGGTGGGCCTGCGCGATGGAGACACAGACGCCGCCCCCTACGACACAGCCAGCGCCCTGGGCAATGGCTTGGGTGATGCCCAGGGTCAGTTCCCGGGAGTTGGTGAAGCGGATGGGTTGCAGACGGATGCGCAGCAGACGGGAGAACAGTTCCGGCCAGGGGGGGATGGCGTCATAGCAGGTCACGGCCACATTGTCTGTATATTCGCGGGCTTCCATCAGGGCCTGCAGAATGGACATATGGCTCCGGGAAATGGTGACGACAGGTTCGTTCAGATGGCGGCGCAGGAGCTTTCCGGTTCCGCCGCCGCCCAGGATCACATCCACGCCCTGGTCGAACAAGCGTTTGGCCACGGGCAGCGCCTCTTCCATGGTAGCCAGGCGGACTTCTTCCAACGGCCAGCCATGCTCCTGGGCATAGGTCTGGACCTTTTCTGCCACCACAGCGGAGTTGGAAACGAAGGCGAAGGAAAAGGAAGTGGACAGCATAATGTCTCCTGCTCCGGTGGGATGTGGTGCGGGCCGTGGGGATGACACCGGGCATACAGCTGCAAGAGGCAGGGGGCCCGCGAGGACAGGCGACGGACGACATTTTTCGGCGTCGTCCAGTTCTCAGCGATTTTTTTCATCTTTATCCATACGTTGCCCCGGGACGTCGCGGCTGTCAATGCAGGCCCGGGGCTGCCGCTCGGTACGACAGCCCCGGAGCGGCGGGGGGAGGTGTGGTGTGCCCCCGCCGCAGGATCGGAAGGGCGGCACGGCCGCCTTCCCGAATATTGGCCGTCATGCCGGGCCAGGAAGCGAGGGAGCAGGCCGGACATGACGGGAAACACGGTCGTTACACCGGTGGCATGATGTAGAAGTCCAGACCGAGGACCACGACGGTGAGCCAGAAGTAGAGGATCGTCAGCAGTACGGAGATGAGCGCCGCGATCATGCCCCAGACGAACATGGTGCGGAGGTTGGCGCCATAACCGGCCACGATGCCCTGGGCACCGGTGGCGGAAGCCACGGCGTACGACCAGCTGATGGCCGAGCCCGTCACCCAGACCCAGGGCACGGCCCCAAAGGCCAGCCCGCGCCAGTTGGCCATGGATTCGATGGCCAGGGGCACCATGACACCGGCGGCCGCGGTGTCGCTGGTCACCTGGGACAGGGCGTTGGAGGCCACGCTCCAGGCCACGATGGACAGGGTGTCATTGATGCCGACGAGAGGCGTGATCCAGCTCCCGAACATGGCCCCGGCCCCTGTCGTGGAGAGGATCTTGCTCAGCGCCACGGAGGCGGGCCACATGAACAGGATGGTGATGGGGAAGTGGTCGCGCAGGGCCTTGACGGACAGGATGGTCTCATCCTTGGCGTTGCGGGCGGGCCAGAACAGCATGAGCAGCGGGATGATGCAGAACAACTGGGTCGGCTTGAGCCAGGACCACTGGGGCCCCTTGGTATACGGGGCGTACAGGGGCTGGAGGACGGCCAGGAGGATGGCCAGCGCGAAACCGTAGAGAGAAACCTTTTCCTCATAGGTCATGGGGCCGAGCTTTTCCAGTTCCTGCCGGTAAAATTCCTTGCTGCCGCTGAAGCGCTCCATGTCCGTATGCATGAAGTACATCATGAGGCCCACACCGGCGATGACAAGCAGGGAAATGGGCACCATGCGCAGGGTCCAGTCGATGAAGTAGATATCGTGCCCCAGGTACTTGTTGAGCAGACCATAGGTCACCACGGACTGACCGCCGCCCAGCGGGGTGGCCATGCCGCCCACACTGGCGCCCCAGGCCACGGCGATGAGGATGTTGGACGCCGCCTTGGACTGCCAGCGCTGCTCGTTGGTGTTGAAACCGGCGTACATCAGGGATGCCACGGCCACAGGGGCGAACATGGCGGCCACGGTGGTGTTGCCCACCACGAAGGAAGTGACCCCGCAAAGGAGGAACCAGCCCGCGGTCTGGGCGCGCACGCTGCCGTTGACGCGCATGAGGAAGTTCAGGGCCAGGCGGCGGGCAAAGCCCCAGCGCACCCAGGCGCAGGTGATGGCCGTGGCGCCGAAGATGAGGACGGCCTCACGATGCACATACGCCTCCAGCACTTTGCCCAGCGGCATGTAGCTGTAGACGCAGGCCACGAAGATGGGCACGAGGCAGGTCAGCTTGATGTCCACGACGCAGGTGATCCACCACCAGACCATCCAGAACAGGATGCCGAAACCGAAGCGGGACTCGATGGGGCCGAAAATGGGCAGGGCCAGGGCAAGCAGCAGCAGGGCAGGCCCTCCCAGGAGATGCAACAGACGGGAAGAAGACGACGATTCAGACATGACGGACTCCAGTCCTTATTCCGGGCGGGCCGTGTGGCCCGCCCCTCGATATCATGCCGCCCGCAGGGATCCGGGCAGACTACAGATGGCCGGGCGTCCTAAAGGACGACATCACCAACATAGCGGCGCTTGATGGAGAAGTGCTTCTTCCACTTGTCGGCCGCACGCTGACCGATGATGTATTCTTCGTCAGGATCACCGGCAGGGAAGACCTTGGGCGCCGTGGCGAGATCCCACAGGCCCTTCTTGCGGCGTTCTTCACGCTGGTCGATGAGCCAGTCATTGTAGCTTTCATATACGATATGGCCTTCAAAGCCATCCAGGGTGGCGGCACGGATGCGGCCGTCGAATTCGAGGTATTTTTCGATCATGCGTTCGCTGGGCATTTCGGGCTCCACCGTATTGGTGTAGCCGGCCTCTTCCAGTTCCTTGCCGGCTACGGCGGCGAAGATGCGCTGGTCGCGCAGGGAGAGCAGGTCCTTGTGGATACCCACGTACTTGTCGCTGATGGGCTTGCCCAGGGGAGCGTGGTCGCGGGAAGCCCCGCGGGCCTTGCACATGTCGGTCTTGTAGAACTCGAACATGCCTTCTTCAAAGTCTTCACCCAGGAATTCGCAGACGCCGCGCATGACCTTTTCCGGCTCGCGCACCAGTTCTTCATAGCGCACATCCAGCCACAGGCCCTTTTCACGCAGGGGCTCGCGCCATTCCTTGACGGCGTTCCAGCAACGTTTCCAGGACTGGGCGGCGCAATAGATGTTGGTGGGGCCGAAGGAGGATTCCATGTAGTCCACGCTGGCGTCGCGGCCATCGCGGGTGATGTAGATGAACTGGGCGTTGGGGAAGTCGTGGTGCATGGGGCCCACGAAGTAGAGGTTGTGCGGCGTCTTCTCGCCCCAGCGGGGTTTGTTCACATACTGGGCGAAGCGCAGATGCATGCCCGCATACAGACCGGCAAAGCTGCGTTCGGGTGCCAGCTCGATGACTTCGTCCACGATGGTGCGGGGATTGACCTTCATCCCCCAGAAAGGCGTCTTGAGGCCAAAGACCATCTCCTGGGCCAGGGTGCGGAAGTTGGCTTCGACAGACAGGTCGCCGTAGGTGTGCAGGTAGGGATAGAAGCGGGGATAGTACCAGACCACTTCCGGGACGGCGATGCGGGAGTGGCAGCCCAGCAGGGCCATGACCAAGGTGGTGCCGGAGCGTTCGGCACCGATCATGAAGATGGGACGTTCCTGGAGGTTGAGAGGCATGGGGGTCTCCTTGTTGGGGATTTGGGGAATGTTGGGGATGTTTTCGATCAGGCCTGCAGAAGCGCACGGACGAAAATGAAGGCACCTACGATGATGCAGACGACTGAAACCATTTTTTTCAGGACGCCGGACGAGACGCTGTGGGCCAGCTTGGCGCCGGCCACGACGCCGACAAGTTCGGCGACCGTGACCAGAAGGGCCATGTGCAGGTCGACGAAACCGTTGGCGAAGTTACTGATGGAACCGGAAGTGGCAGCCGTGATCTGGATGACCTGGCTGGTGGCGATGGACGTGAGGGGCGTAAAGCCCAGGATGACCATGAGGGGCACGGAAAGCACGGGGCCGCCAACACCTGTCAGGCCCGAGCCAAAGCCTACGGTAGCGCCGATGAGAAGCAGCTGCAGACGCTGCCGTCCGTCACCGGGACGGTAGGTGATGGTGCCGCCCTTGGCAGGGAACAGGGCATAGATGCCCGCAAAGATGATGATGCACCCCAGGATGAGATTGAGGATCCAGGCCGGGGCGATGGCATTGGCCAGGGCACCGGGATAACCGCCTATAAGGCCGCCGATACAGACCGGGATGGTGATGCCCCAGTTGATGCTGCCGTGCTTGCAGTACAGCCAGGTCCCCAAGATGCCGGTAAAGATGAAGCTGAACAGGGACGTGGCCATGGCCGCATGGGTGGTCAGGCCACCGAAGGCGCTCAGGGCGGGGATCAGCAGGATGCCACCCACGCCGACAGTTCCAATAAGCCCGCCGACGATCAGGGCGACGATGAGAAGAAGGATGATCATGATTTGCTCCGATGTGATGTTGTTCACAAGTTAAGCAAACAGCGTGCCAAGGATAAAATTTTTTATAATATATTGTTTTTATTTTATTTTATTTAAAAACATGTCAATTGTGACATGATGCGTTTTTTGCAAAATAGAGATGAAACTTTCGATATCTGATACATATCGATGTGAAAGGCACAAGGCTCGCTCCAGCCTCCGGGGAACATAGAAAGCGCATTGCAAGCCCGCCGGTGTGGGTGTATGCTGCGCCCTATGTTGATGAAAAGCTTTTCTTCCTTCCGGGGGCGCTGTGTCCGGCATCTGGGCACGGCGGTCTTGTGCGTGGTCCTGCTGGGGTCTTCCCAGACTTCTTTTGCCGCGTCCGCCGGCCGGCAGGATGCCGTTGCCCGGCAGCCCGTCTATACCGGCCAGCGCTCGGCCGAGACGGCGGACAGGCCCGTGGCGGGCAAGAGCATCGGCATGTCCGATGCCGTGGAGCATGCCCTGCGCTTCAACCCCGGCCTGGGGGCGCAGGAAGCCGAGAGCCGTTCCTCCGAAGAAGGGCGAAAATCCGCGCGCGGTGCCTTCGGGCCGCGTCTGGGGGTGAGCTATTCCGCCACCAAGACCGAGAGCAAGCGCGATCCTTCCGCCACCATGGGCACCAAGAACCCCAAGATGGGCGTCTACAGCTGGGGCGTCGAAGTGACCCAGCCCATCTTCCAGGGCTTCCGCCTGCTCTCCACCTACCAGAAGGCCGCCCTGCAGGCCGACAGCGACAAGGCCTCGCTGCGCAAGGCCGAGCTGGACATGACCGAGCAGGTGCAGACGGCGTTCCTGGAATACCTGAAAGCCGGTGAGAACACCCGCAGCATGCGCGACAGCCTGACCCGCCTGCGCGAACAGCTGCGCATCGCCCAGGCCTATTTCGAAGTGGGCCTGAGCCCCCGTCTGGACGTGCTCCAGGCCGAGGTGGACGTGAGCGAGGCCGAGAGCCTGCTCATCGAGGCCGAGAACACCCAGGCCACCGCCCTGGCCAAGCTCAATACCTTGCTGGGCTTCGACGCCACGGCCGTCAATACCTATACCGGTACGCTCAAGGAAGTGGGCTTCCGCTATACGCTGGAGCAGTGTCTGGAGCTGGCCTACCGCCAGCGCCCCGACCTGTATGTGGCCCAGAAGGCCGTGGAGATCGCCCGCAAGAGCCAGAAGGAAGTGCAGAGCGACTACTATCCTCAGATCGAGGGCTATTACAGCATGACGCAGAGCGGCAATACGCCCGGCATGCAGCGTTCCGGCGAGAACGGCTCGCACGTCACCAACTGGGAAGTGGGGGCGCAGGCCACCTGGAACGTGTTCGAATGGGGCACCACCTACTATGCCGACAAGCAGGCCGGCTGGCAGGTGACCAAGATGCGTTACGAGCAGGAGAACCTCAAGCTGGAAGTGGGCTACGACATCAAGTCCAAGTATCTGGCCGTGCAGGAGGCCCGCAAGCGCATCGCCGTGGCCCAGAACAGCGTGGCGCAGGCCACGGAGGCCTATAACGTGGCCCTGGCCCGTTACCACGAACATGTGGGCACCAACTTCGACGTACTGGACGCCTCGGCCAATCTCACTTCGGCCCAGTCCTCTTTGACCGGTGCCAAGGCCGACTACCTGACGGCCCTTTCCCAGATCTATGTAGCCATGGGCGAATATCATCCCGACCTGCTGCGGGAAGGTGGCGCCGCCAGAAGAAAATAGACGGTCCCGTATGAGTGATTCTGAACAATTTTTGACAGTGACTCCCCTGGGTGGCCTGGGGGAGATCGGTCTCAACTGCCAGCTGTGGGAGACTTCCGCAGGCGTGGTCATGGTGGACTGCGGCCTGATGTTCCCGGATGATTTCCATTTGGGCGTGGACGTGGTCATCCCGCATTTCGGCGCGGTGAGCGCCGTGCGCGACAAATTGCTGGGCATCGTCCTGACCCACGGCCACGAAGACCACATCGGCGCCCTGCCGTGGCTGGTGCCCCAGCTGCGCGGCACGCGCATCTACGGCTCCTATTTCACCCTGGCCCTGGTGGAGCACAAGCTCAGGGAGCACGAGCTGCTGGACTGGGTGGAGCTGTGCCCGGTGGAGCCCGGTGACCAGGTGGCCCTGGGCGACATGACCTTCCATTTCTTCCCCGTGTGCCATTCCATCCCCGAAGGTTTCGGCCTGGGCGTGGAGACGCCCGTGGGCCGCATCGTCCACAGCGGGGACTTCAAGATCGATCCCCAGCCCCTGGCCGGCAGCGGCACGGATCTGGCGACCTTTCGCGACTTCGCCGGGCCGGAGGGCGCGCGCCTGCTGTTCTCCGATTCCACCAATGTGGAGCGCGACGGCCGTTCCCTCACCGAACGGGCCGTCATGGAGTCCCTGGGCAAGGTCTTCGACGAGGCCCCGGGCCGCATCGTGGTGACGCTGTTCTCCAGCCACATCCAGCGCATCCAGGAAGTCTTCGACCTGGCGCGCGAGCGCGGGCGCACCGTGGTCATCAGCGGCAAGTCCCTGGCCAACAATATCGAGATGGCCCGCGATCTGGGCATCGCCAAGCTGCCGCCCAGCTTTTTCAACGCCCATAACGGCGTGCCCGATCTGCCCGACGAGCAGCTGGTGCTGGTGGTGACCGGCGCCCAGGGCGAACCGTTGTCCGCGCTGTCGCGCATGGTGCTGGGCGGCCACCGCCAGCTCAGCATCCGCAAGGGCGACACCGTGGTCATGAGCTCGCGCATGATCCCCGGCAACGTCAAGGCCGTGTCGCGCCTCATCAACGAGATGTATCGTCTGGGGGCCACGGTCCTGTACGAGAGCGTGCGGGCCATCCATGCCTCGGGCCACGCCCACCGTGACGAGTTGCGCGAACTGCTGGGCGCGGTGCGGCCTGAATATTTCGTGCCCGTGCACGGGGAGTACCGCCATCTGTTCAAGCACGGACAGCTGGCGCGCGAGTGCGGCGTCAAGCCCGACAATGTGGTCCTGCTGGAGGACGGCTGTCCCCTGACCCTGCTGCCGGACGGCATCCGTCTGGAGCCGCCCGTGCCGGTGGAATGCACGCTGGTGGACGGCAAGGGCGTGGGCGACGTGGGTTCGGCCGTGTTGCGCGAGCGCCGCATCCTCGGCGACGAGGGCATGGTCATCGTGGTGCTGGTGCTGGATGCCGAGACCGGCAGCGTGCTGCACGGGCCGGAGATGTTCTCCAAGGGCTTCGTGTTCGAGCAGCACTACAGCCATGTGCTGGAAGATGCCAAATGCCTGGTGCTGGACGAGATCGAATCCGTCCGCCCCGGGCAGCTCACCCGTCTGCAGGAAGGCATCCGGGCCTCGTTGCGACGCTTTTTCCGCCGGGTCCTGGAACGGGATCCGGTGGTCGTCCCCATCGTCAGCGAGGTGTAACTCTTTTGTATCTTTACAGGAATGAACAGAGGAGTGGTGCCGCCGCGGCCCTGTTTTACTTTTTTTTACATGATGCGGAAAGGCGGGTACGTTGACAGAGGACAGTTATTTCTTACTATAATGCTCGTCTTTTGTGTCCGGTCGTCAGGAAAGACCGTTCGCCTTGACCACAGTGACGTATCAACTTAATATTTGTAGTCTTTACCGTGCGCGTCAGGCCTGTCCCGCAGGATGAGCGGGCTTCCGGCAGGATGGTTCCTGCCGCGGGCAACGGCGTACGGGCCGGGCACTCCGGCTGTGATCGCCGGTCCTAAGGCGTTCTTTAACCCCATTCAGCAAAAGGGATGTCCTCCACATGACTTGGGATTGGGATAAATTGCAGGAAAAACGGCAACGGCAGCAGGGGCAGCGCCCCTCCCGTCCGCTCTTCGGTGATGATGATAACGACACTCAGGACGAACAGCCCCGGCGCGCCCGGCGTTCGCCTTCCGGCAACGGGGGCGACGGTAACGGCTTCGACGGCAGGAATGCCCTGAAAAAGCTTTCCGGCATGAAGATGCCGGGCGGCATGGTGATCTGGCTGGTGCTGGGCCTGGTGGGCCTGTGGCTCTTGTCGGGCATCTATATCGTCAACCCTGACGAGGAGGGCGTGGTGCTGCGCTTCGGCAAGTACGACCGCACCGAAGGCCCCGGCCCCCATTACGCGCTGCCCGCTCCCATCGAGACCGTCTACAAGCCCCAGGTGACCCAGGTGCTGCGCTGCGAGGTGGGCTTCCGCTCCACCGGGCAGGCCACCACCTTCCGCCAGGGCGAGCTGCGCAGCGTGCCCAAGGAAGCCTCCATGCTTACCGGTGACGAGAACATCGTCAACGTCCAGTTCAGCGTGCAGTACAAGATCAGCGACGCGGTCAAGTACCTGTTCAACATCAGCGACCCCACCAACCTGGTGCGTAACGCCGCCGAGGCCGCCATGCGCGAGGTCATCGGCAACAGCCTCATCGATTCGGCCATCACCGACGGCAAGCTGAAGATCCAGAGCGACGCCACGGTGCTGCTCCAGGAGGTCCTGGACCGCTACGAGGCCGGTATCCAGGTGCTGGCCGTACAGATGCAGGACGTGCATCCGCCGCAGGAAGTGAGCGATGCCTTCAAGGACGTGGCCAGTGCCCGCGAAGACAAGAGCCGCATCATCAACGAGGCGGAGGCCTACCGCAACGCCCTGCTGCCGCAGGCCCGCGGTGAGGCCGCGGCCATCCTCAACAAGGCCGAGGCCTACCGGGTGGCGCGCCTGCAGCAGGCCGAAGGCGAGTCCCGCCGTTTCGACGCGCTGCGCCAGGAATACGAGAAGGCTCCCGACGTGACCCGCCAGCGCCTGTATTACGAAACCATGGAAGAGATCCTGGCCGCTTCCAAGGACAAGACCCTGCTGGACAGCGGGGTCTCCGGCAAGGTGCTGCCGCATATGCCTCTTCCGGGTACGCCCGCTTTCGGCGTCCTGCCCTCGGAGAAAAAATAATGACCAAGAATCCCCTCCTTTACGGTGTCCTGCTGCTGGTGCTGGCCGTTTTCGTGACCCAGTGCTGCTTCACCGTGCACCAGACCCAGCAGGCCCTGGTGCTCCAGCTGGGCGATCCCCTGCCCGAGATCTACCGGCCCGGCCTGCACTTCAAGCTGCCCTTCATCCAGAAGGTCGTCTATTTCGACGCCCGTGTGCTCGACTACGCCGCCAGCTCGCGCGAGGCCTTCACCGTGGACAAGAAGACCATCGTGCTGGACAACTACGCCCGCTGGCGCATCAGCGATCCCCTGCAGTTCTACCGCACCATGCGTACCATCCCCGGTGCGCAGGCCCGCCTGGACGACGTGGTCTATTCGCAGCTGCGGGCCCTGGTGGGCGCCTACACCCTGACCGAGGTGGTCTCCAAGGAGCGCGCCACCATCATGACCCGCGTGACGGAAAAGGTCTCCGACCTCATGAAGCCCTACGGGGTGGAGGTCCTGGACGTGCGCATCAAGCGTACCGACCTGCCTACGGAGAACCAGCGCTCCATTTTTGACCGCATGCGGGCCGAGCGTGAGCGCCAGGCCAAGCAGTACCGTTCCGAAGGCCAGGAAGAGGCCACGCGCATCCGTTCCGATGCCGACCGCCAGAAGGCCCTCATCCTTGCCGAGGCCAACCGTGAGGCCCAGGTGCTTTACGGTCAGGGCGATGCCCAGGCGGCCGCCGTCTATGCCGCGGCCTACGGCAAGTCGCCGGAATTCTATTCCTATCAGCGCTGGCTCGACGCCCTGCGCAAGTCCTTCAAGGAGAACAGCAAGATGGTGCTGGGCAGCCGGGTGCCCTTGCTGGATCTGCAGAAGTAGGTGGACCATGGGCTTTACGGAAATCTACGAACGCATCAAGCTGGCCACCAACTGCCGTACCCAGGTGGAGCTGGCGGAACTGCTCAACATCCGCCAGTCCAGCATCTCGGACGCCAAGCGCCGTGATTCTGTGCCGGGCGACTGGTACATGAAGCTCTTCGAGCGTTTTGGCCTCAACCCCGACTGGCTCAAGTACGGGGTGGGGCCCCTCTATCTGCGTACGGAAAAAGGTTATTGCCCCCAGGAAGCCCCCCAGGCCCTGGCCGGGACCGTGGCCTGCTACGGAGACGACTTTACCCGGTCCACCGTGGTGGACGTTTATGACATGGCCTGTATCTATACGGACGAAGCCCCCAGACCCGCCTTGTCCGTTTCCGGAAGGGTCCCCCTGCCGCAGGCCTTCCTGCGGCCCTCGCTGCAGGTGCTGCGTCTGCGCGGCCAGGCCATGGAGCCCTTGCTGCGCGAAGGTGCCTACATCGGGGTGGACATGGAGGATCTGGCTCCTGTCTCCGGCAGGACCTACGCCCTGTTCGCCCCGCTGGAAGGCGTGGTGGTCCGCCAGGTGTTTCTGGACGGCCCGCAGCAGGGCTATGTCCTGAGGGCCCAGTCCCCGGATTACCCCGAAACGTTCCTGGATGCCGCCCTGTTGCAGCGCCGCATGCTGGGACGTGTGGTCTGGACTTTCCAGGAGGTTTAGCATGAGCATCTCCATCAGGGACGGGCGCGGGGCCCTGCGCCTTGTCCTGTGTGCCCTGTTCTGCCTGTTGCCGGCTGCCTGCGGCGGCAAGGAGCCCGTGGATGACGTGGTGGCCAGCGGCACCGTGATCCTGGAGCCGCCGTCCGCGGATAGCGGCGGCGATGACGGCATCAGGGAGCGTTCCCTCGGGCCTTCCCCCGCGGCTCCGGCTGCGGTGACGCCCGTGGCGTCCCCCGCGCCCAGGACCACCGCACGCCCGTCCGCTCCGGCCGTGGCCCCCGTGTGGCAGGATCTGTCGCGCCGCCTGGCTGCCGACGGCATCTCCGGGCCCAAGGTGGACGCCCTGCTGGCGGGCCTGCCCGCCACGCCCACCCAGTCGCCCATGGGCCGCAAGATCAAGGCCCTCTACAATCGCAAGTTCTTTCCCGCGCCGCCTTCGGACAAGCCGCAGGCGCAGTATTACAAGGGCGTGGTCACGGACGCCAACGCACGCCTGTGCCGCCAGTTCATCACGGCCAACAGCAAGGCCTTCCGTCAGGCGGAACAGCGCTACGGCGTCCCTTCGTCCATCGCGGCGTCCCTGCTGTTCGTGGAGACCCGCCTCGGCAAGGTGCTGGGCGATACCTCGGAGAACGCCTTCTACACCCTGGCCAGCATGGCCGTGAGCCGGACGCCGGAGAGCATCAGCGACTGGCTGCCGCAGCTGCGCGACCATGAGCGGCACATGGACTGGATCGCCGAGACCATGCCCAAGCGTGCGGACTGGGCCTACAAGGAGACCAGGGCCCTGGTGGAGCACATGCTGCGCGACCGCGTGCCGCCGGAACATCTGCCCGGTTCCATCTACGGCGCCGTGGGCCTGTGCCAGTTCATGCCGTCCAATATCGCCACCTACGGTGCGGACGGTGACGGCGACGGCCGTGTAGACCTGTTCACCGTGCCCGATGCCGTGGCCAGCCTTTCCCACTATCTTGCCCGGCACGGCTGGAAGGCCGGGCTTTCCCGCGAGCGCCAGCATGCCCTGCTGATGCGCTACAACCACTCCACGGTCTACGCCAACACCATCATGGCTCTGGCTGACCGTGTCGCCGCTCTGAAGTGAGTCACGGGACGGCAGGTCCTCCTGCCGTCCTTTTTTGACAGGTCGCGTCCCTGGCCACGGATCGTTCCGGCGGCCCTGCCGGGGAGTGCACGCGCCTGCGCCTTCCTTCCTCCTTTCCCGGGGCCTTCGGTGCTCCGCAGATCCCTATCCCCCGTTCCTGACATCCTGCTGACGCGCCCCGTGTTGAGTTGTGAACGGTTCCGTCGCGCGGCAGAGCCGCTCCGGCAGGCCCGTGCCTGCTCTCGTGACTGTTCTTCGCGGGCGGGGCCCCTCATCCTTCCTTCGTACAGGGAGCTGACATGACGTTTATCTCGACTTTGCTGAAAGCGGCTGCGGCCCTTTTCATGCTCGTTATCCTGATGTTGCTGGTCCAGCTGGACCTGACGGCCTTCCAGACGGTGGAAGTGCTGGCTCCCGGCTGGGGCTGGCTGGCCTTCGTGTCCCTGCTGGCCCTGGAGGCAGGCGCCGTGCTCTGGCTGGGCCTGGCCTGGTTTTCCCGTGCGCCCCGTCTGGTCTTGCGTGACGATCCCACGGAGGCGGAACGTCAGGCCTTTGCCCGTGAACTGGAACGCCGCCTGAAGAAGAATCCCCATGTCCGTGCCGCAGGCCTCCGCGCCACGGATGAGCATTTTCTGGAAAAGGCCCTCGACGTGCTGGACGCCCGTGCCGGGGAAGAGATCCGCAACAGCGCCAAACGGGTGTTCCTGGGCACGGCCCTGTCCCAGAACGGCCGTCTGGATGCGCTCATCGTGTTCGTCTCGCTGGCGCGCATGGTCTGGCGGGTCTCCGGCATCTACAACCAGCGTCCCACCCCGGCGGAACTGTGGAGCGTCTACAGCACGGTCTCCTCGGCCACGTTCATTTCCTTTTCCATCGAGGCCCTGGACATCCCCAGGACCATCACCGAGAGCATGAACGAGCTGCTGCCCGCGGTCACGCCCGCCATGGCGGCCTCCAGCGTGCCGCTCATGGGGCCCATGATGCAGCAGTGCACGTCCGCCGTCATCGACGGGGCGGCCAACTGCCTGCTGGCCATCCGGGCCGGTGTGGTCACGCGCAGTGCCTTCCGTTTCGCTGCCCTGGGCAGGGAAGAGGTCCGGCAGCAGGCCTGCGTCCGGGAGGCGGGCACCATGCTGGCGGAGATTTCCCGGGAGACCGTGGGGGCCATCGTGGAGGCCTTCCGCAAGCAGCTGGTGAACTTGCCTGTCTCCATGGGGCAGAAGATCTCGGAGACCGTGGGCACCGTGGCCGACAGCGCCCTGGAAAAGACCCGGGGCGCCGCCCAGAGCGTGGCGCGCGGCGGCACGGCCGTGGCCGAGGCCGTGAGTTCCGGTGCCGGTGCCGTCATCGGTGCGGGACAGGCCGTGGCCGGAGCGGTCAGCAATGGGGCCGGTGCCATGGCGGATGCCCTGGGCAGCGGCACGAGCGCCGTCATCCATGCTGTGGGCGATTGTGCCGCCAGTGCGGAAAAAGCCGTGCTGCGCGGTGGCAGTGCCGTCATGGGGAGCGTCGGCAGCGGGGCAGGGGCCGTGGCGGACATGGTGAGCAGCGGCACCAGCGCGGTCATCGGGGCGGTGAGCGACGGGGCCGCTTCTGCCGGTCAGGCGGTGGCGCGCGGCGGTACGGCCGTCGTAGGGGCCGTGAGCTCCGGTGCCGGTGCCGTCATCGGTGCGGGACATGCCGTGGCCGGAGCCGTCAGCAGCGGCACCACTGCCGTCCTGGGCGCCGTGCGGGGCATACTGCCCGGCAACCGGCGGCGGGAGGCCACGGCGGACGAGCGTTTCGTCCTGCATCTGGCCCTGGTCTGGTCGCAGGGGCGTCCGGGCTGGAAGCGCCGTCGCCAGCTGGCCCGGCTGTGCGATGCGGAAGGTGTGAGCGCCGGGCTGCGCACGCTGGTGGACAGGCATCCCGATCTCGACCTGCTGGAACCGCAGCTGTCGTTCTGGCGGGGCAGAGTGGAGGACGTGCTGTCCTGCCACCGCTCTCTGGAGCTGGAACACGGCGCGGCGGCCGCGGCGTGGCTGGCGGAACTGGATCACCGGCTGGGGCTGGGCGGCAGTTTGCAGAGCGGCCGTGAGGAGCCCGCCTCCGGCTGGAAACGCTTCTGGAAGTGAGCGCACGGGGCGGAATCTCCCGCGTATCGTCCGGCAGTCCGGCGGATCTGTGAAAAGATGCCCTGTTTTGTGACGATGGTCACAGTTGTAGCCGGGGAGATGTGCTCTAGTGTCATGGACAGACACCCATCCCCCTCAGCACAAGGAGCCCCCCATGTTTTGCAACCAGTGTGAACAGACATCCAAGGGCAAGGCCTGTACCCGCCTTGGCATCTGCGGCAAGAACGAGGCCGTGGCCATCCAGCAGGACAAGCTGGTCTGGCAGCTGCGCGAACTGGCGGCCGTGGCCCTGATGGCCCGTGACGCCGGCATCGTGGACACCGCCACCGACGACTTCGCTTTCAAGGCCCTGTTCTCCACCCTGACCAATGTGAATTTCGATCCCGTCTCCCTGCGCGCCGTGCAGGAAGAATGCCTGGAGCGCACCACGGCCTTGGCCGCCCGTGTGCCCGGTGCCCCGGCCCCCACGCCTCTGGCTGCCCTGGATCTGCGGGAAACCGCCATCGACCGCCTGTCCGACGACGAGGACGTGCGCTCCGCCATGCAGATCCTGCTCTACGGCCTCAAGGGCGTGGCCGCCTATGCCGACCATGCCGCCGAGCTGGGCCAGCGTGATCCCGACGTGGCCGCCTTCCTGTATCGCGGCCTGCGTGCCGGCACCGAACTGGACCCCGAGAGCCACGACCTCAACGGCTGGCTGGGGCTGGTGCTGGAATGCGGCAAGGCCAACCTGCGCGCCATGGAGCTGCTGGAAGCGGGCAATACCGGTACGTTCGGCACGCCCGTGCCCACGCCCGTCTCCCTGGGCCGGCGCAAGGGCAAGGCCATCCTCATCTCCGGCCACGACCTGCCCGACCTGCTGGCCCTGCTGGAGCAGACCCGCGATACGGGCATCAACGTGTACACCCACGGCGAGATGCTGCCCGCCCACGCCTATCCGCTGCTGCATGCCTTCCCGCATCTGGCCGGGCATTACGGCACGGCCTGGCAGAACCAGCAGAAGGAGCTGCCCGCCTTCCCCGGCGCGGTGCTCTTCACCACCAACTGCATCCAGGACCCCAAAGACTACGCCGACAAGGTCTTCACCTCCGGCAACGTGTCCTGGCCCGGTCTGGTCCATTGCAAGGGGCGTGACTTCTCGGCCGTCATCCGGAAGGCCCTGGAGCTGCCCGGCTTCGCCGAAGACGTGCCCGGAAAGGAAGTGCTGACCGGCTTTGGCCGCGAGACCCTGCTGGGTGCCGCGCCCGCCGTGCTGGATGCCGTGGCCCAGGGCAAGCTGCGCCACATCTTTTTGGTGGGCGGTTGCGACGGCGCCCGTCCCGGCCGCAACTACTACACCGAACTGGTGGAGAAGATCCCGGCCGACTGCCTGATCCTGACCCTGGCCTGCGGCAAGTTCCGCTTCTTCGACAAGGAGCTGGGCAGCCTGGGCGACATCCCTCGCCTGCTGGACGTGGGCCAGTGCAACGACGCCTACGCCGCCGTGCGTGTGGCCCTGGCCCTGGCCGATGCCCTGAAGTGCGGCGTCAATGACCTGCCGCTGTCGCTGGTGCTTTCGTGGTACGAGCAGAAGGCCGTGAGCATCCTGCTGACCCTGCTGGCCCTGGGCGTGAAGAACATCCGCCTCGGGCCCACGCTGCCTGCCTTCGTGTCCCCCAACATCCTCAAGGTGCTGGTGGAACAGTGGAACATCATGCCCGTGACCACGCCCGACGAAGACCTCAAGGCGATCCTGGGCTAAGATTCTTTTGCAGGGGAAGGCCGTGACCGCGGTCTTCCCCTGTGTTTTTGGCCGGCGGGGCTGCTTTCCCGTCCGGCTTTTTTTCCTGCCCCTGTGTCCGCGGGGGCAAAGCTTTCATGGAGGTCGCGCATGGACCAGAAAAAAGGGAACCGCCCCCCCGATCCCCAGAGCCTGCGGGATGCCCTGCGCCACAGCCCGCTGGGCCGCTGGCTGGACGAGAGGGAGACCGGTCTTGTGCTGGGCACGGGCCGTCTGGCCGAGATGCGGGCGGGCGATGTCCTGTTCCGTGAAGGGGACGAGATACGTCATGTGCCCTTCGTCTTGTCCGGCGAGGTGAAACTGGTCAAAATGGGCCCGCAGGGCAGGGAGTACGTCCTGCACCTGACCCGCGGCGGGGCCTTCCCCGATCCGGGGGCCCTGTTCTACGAGGCCCCTCTGCCTGCTACGGCCGTGGCCCTGGGGCCGGGGCGCCTGCTCTGGCTGGAGCGGGCCACCATGGACAGGCTGCTGGACGGGAATCCCCGGCTGGCCCGCTGGCTTTTGCAGGTGCTGGCGGCGCGGCAGCGTTTGTTCGTCAACAAGGTGGCCGGCTCGCAGGGGGTGATCTCGGTCTCCCGGCGGGTGGCCGGATGGCTGCTGCACCGCTCCCGCATGGAGGAAGGGCGCCGTCAGCTGGAACTGCCCGGTACCCGGGAGCTCATGGCCCGTCTGCTGGGCCTGAGCCGCGAGAGCCTGAGCCGGGAACTCAACGAGCTGGCCCGGGAAGGCGCCATCCGCCTGGAGCGGCGGCGGGTGGAGCTGCTGGACATGGCGGTCCTGGAACGCCGGGCCCAGGACTAGCGGGCTTTCGGACGTATTTTTCCGCTCCGGCCTTGCAAGGCCCGTCACCGTGCGGCCGGATGATGGCCGCAGGCAGGCCCCGGCGCCGGTCGTATTTTTTTGCATGTCGCTCCCGCCTCTGTGCGCCGCGCTCCGCTGATACCGTGATGCTGGCCTGGCGGCGGGCGGCAGCCCACACCATCATGACAGCCATGACAGACATCATCCCTCAGCTTTCCCTGCCGCCGTGCATCCTTTGCTCCAGCATCACCGGCAATACGCGTTTTCTGGCCGATGCCCTGGCCGGAGCCACCGGGGCCCCCGTATTCCCCACGGGGCATCCGCCCCTGCTCGACCATGCCGGGACGCTGCTTCTGGGGTTCTGGGTGCGCCGGGGCCTGCCCGACAGCCGCAGCCTGCGCCTGTGGCAGGGCATACGCGGCAAGCGCGTCTTTTTTTTCGGTACCCACGGCACGCGCCCCGGTTCGGACCATTCCCGCCAGTGTCTCGCGGCGGCCCGCCGCCTGTTGCAGGACAACGGCAACGAGGTGCTGGGCGGCTTTTTGTGCCAGGGGCGGGTCAATCCGCGCCTGGTGGCGCTGGCGGGCAGACCGGGCCACCATCCCATGACGCCCGCCCGTGCGGCCCGTCTGGCCGAGGCCGCCCGCCATCCCGACGGGGCGGACCGTCAGGCGCTGGTGCGCTGCTGGGACCGCTGCCGTCAGGGCCTGCCCCTGCCCGGGGCCGATGCCGCCGGAGAACTGGACGGCGGCCACTTTTTTGCCTGGTCCGCCGGGACGGGACGCTTGTCCTGAGCCCGCGGGCCCGTTATCCTGCAAGGGGAGGAGAGAACATCATGGAAAAGATCGTCAGCCGCGTGGAACTGAGCGAGGATCCGGCCCTGCCCGGCGAGATCCTCAACAAGGCGGAATCGCTGTTCGTGGCTTTTCAGACCGGGGATTTCCCCTATGTGCTGCCCTTCAACCATGTCTGGCTGGACGGGCGCATCTACATCCATTGCGCCCTGGAAGGACGCAAGATCGACGTGCTGCGCCGGGATGGCCGGGTGGGCTTTTCCACGGCGGTGGACGTGTGCATCATCCGCGAAAAATCCACCACCCACTTCCGCAGCCTTTGCGGTACCGGCCGGGTGAGCGAAGTGACCGATACGGAAGAGAAGCGCCGTGCCCTGGACGCCATCAGCCTGCGCTTTGACGCGCGCTGCCCGCGCCCCACGCCCGATGCCGCCCTGGCCCGCGTGAATATCCTGCGCATCGATGTGGAGAGCCTGACCTGCCGCCACAAGAACGGGCCGCGCCGCAAGGACAAGGAATAGGAAGAAGGTTTGTGCTTTTTGGCACAAATTGGAGAAAAGGCCTTGTCTTGTGCGGGGAAAGTCCTTACATTGAGGTTGTAAGGGAAAAAAAGGCTGCGCCGGCTCTGGAGCCGACGAGAAAAGGGCCATCCCCCCTTTCCTGATGGAACCGGATTTTCAACATTTTACTTCTGTCCGTTTGGGCGGTAATGGAGCGTACCATGAAGGAAATCAAGAAGATTCTTTGCGCGGTTGACCTTTCCGAACACAGCGCGGCCGTGGCAGAGTACGCCACCATGCTGGCCAAGGGCTTGGGGGCCAGCATCATCGTCGTCTACACGGCTCCCTCGCTGAGCCAGTATGTGGGCTTCCATGTGCCGCCCAACACCATCGAAAACTTCGTGGGCGAGATCGTCTCCGGCGCTGAAAAGTCCATGGACGCTTTCGTGGCCGAAAACTTCCCCGGCGTGGAAGCCAAGGGCCAGGTGCTCATCGGCTACGCCGCTGAAGAGATCCTGACCCGTGCCAATGACGAAGGCGCCGACCTCATCGTCATGGGCACCCACGGTCGCAAGGGCATCGACCGCATCCTCTTCGGCTCCGTGGCCGAAAAGGTCGTCAAGAACGCGTCCATGCCTGTGCTGACCGTTCGCCCCAACAGGTAAGTCCCGGCCGGATCGGGAACTGACAACGGTTTCTCGGGCCGCCGCACTTGCGGCGGCCCTTTTTTCTTTGCATCTGGAGTCTGTATGTACACCTGCGCCGTGCGCCCGGAAATAGCCGCCCTGAGCGCCTATGTTCCCGGCATGTCCATTGCCGAAATTCAGGAGAAATACGGCCTGTCCAAGGTCGTCAAAATGGCCAGCAACGAGAACCCCCTGGGCGTCTCGCCCCTGGTGAAGGAAGCCCTGGGCCTGCACGCCGGGACAGCCTTCCGCTATCCCCAGGGCGGCAACCCCCGCCTGGTGGCGGCCCTGGCCCGCACGCACGGCGTCAGCCCCGATCAGGTGGTGGTGGGCAACGGCTCGGACGAGATCATCGACATGCTGATCCGTATGCTCCTGGTGCCGGGCAAGCATTCCGTGGTCTGCTTCGAGCCCTGCTTCAGCATCTATCCCATCCAGGCGCAGGTCTGCGGCGTGGAAGTGCGCCGCCATCCCCTCAACCCGGATTTCAGCTTCGATCTCGACGCGCTCTTCGCCCTGGTGGACGATGACACCCGTCTGGTCTTCGTGACCACGCCGGACAATCCCTCCGGCTACTGCCCGCCGCTGGCCGACGTGCGCCGCCTGGCGCAGCGCCTTGGCGAGCGCTTCCCCTACTGCCTGCTGGTGGTGGACGAGGCCTACATGGACTTTGCGGGCGACAGCCCCGAGGACGAGGCCTGCTTCTCCCTGCTGGCCTCCGGTGACATCCCGGACAACGTGGCCATCATGCGCACCTTCTCCAAAAGCTACGGTCTGGCCGGGCTGCGCCTGGGCTACGGCATCCTGCCGGCCGAGCTGGCCCAGTATTACTGGCGGGCCCGCCTGCCGTTCTCGGTCAACATCCTGGCCGAAGAAGCCGGTATCGCCGTGCTGCAGGACAGCACCTTCCGGGCCGCCACGCTGGAATGCGTGCGCGCCGGTCGCCGTCGCCTGACCGAAGGCCTGCGCGCCTTGGGCTGCACGGTGTGGCCCAGCGCCGCCAACTTCATCATGATGCAGCTGCCCGAAGGCTGCGGTACGGCGGCGGCCTGCTTTGAGGCCCTGCTGCAGCGCGGCATCATCATCCGGCCGCTCAAGAGCTACAGCCTGCCCGATCACCTGCGCGTGAGCGTGGGCAGCGACGAAGAGAACACGGCCTTCCTTGAGGCCATGAAACAGTGGATGCAGGAGGTGCGGGGATGAAGACGACCCTGCCTGTGGTGACCCTGGACGGCCCCGCCGGTGTGGGCAAGACCACCCTGGCCCAGCAGCTGGCCGAAAGCCTGCATGTGGCTTATCTGGATACCGGCGCCATGTTTCGTTGCCTGGCCCTCAAGCTGGGGCCCGGTGCGGAGACCCTGCCCGAAGAGGAATTGCGCGAGAAGTGCCGCCAGTGGACCTTCAGCCTGTCCGGCAAGGGGCGGGCCTCCACGGTGTGCTGCAACGGCGTGCCCATCCGCGGCGAAGTGCGCACCGAGCAGGTGGGCATGCTGGCCGCCCGCATCGCCACGGTGCCCGTGGTGCGCGAGGTGCTGCGCGAGGCCCAGCGGGCCATGGGCGAAGCCACGCCGCTGGTGGTGGAAGGCCGTGACATGGGCACGGTGGTCTTCCCTGACGCCCGCTTCAAATTCTTTTTGGATGCCTCCCCCGAAGTGCGCGCCCTGCGCCGTCTGCGCGACCTGGCCGCCCGCGGGGTGGAAGCCGATCTGGTGACGCTGACCGAGCAGATCCGCCAGCGTGATTCCCTGGACCGCAACCGGGCCGTGGCGCCCTTGCGTCCCGCTGCCGATGCCGTCATCGTGGATACCTCGGAACTGGACATCGCCGGTGTGCTGGGCGTGCTGGTGCATCGCATCAGCGTGCATGAAGGCAGCGTGACCCTGTTGCCGTAGCCGGGGACGGCAAACATCATATGGCAAGATGACGGGCCGGAAGGGATCTCCCTTCCGGCCCGTTTGCGTTTTTGATGCGACCGGAGAGAGCGGGGGAGGCGGAAGAGGACATCTTCCCGGATGGGGACGCTCAGGCCGGGGCGCAAGAGGGGGCCGCACGGCAGGGACCGGGGGAGACTGGGCAGACTCCGGTCTTTCTTGCCGCCGTCGGAGCATCTGGTGAGGCGGGATGCCGGGAAAGGCCTCCTGCGCGGCTCCGCGGCCTGCGGAAGACGTGTGCTGTGGCAGGGAGGAAACGGAAAAGGGGACCTCTCTGCCGGAGCAGGAAGTCCCCCAAAAAAAATCAGCCTGTGGGCGGATGGCGTCTAGGCGTGGTGGCGGCGCTGCAGGTGGTCGCGCAGGATGATGGCCAGCAGGTTCATGCCCAGCACCAGCAGGATGAGGACCAGGCCCGTGCCGTACTGGAGCGGGCGGGTCTTCTCGATGTCCGTGCCGGCGGTGGCCAGCACGTACATGTGATAGGGCAGGGCCATGACCGAGCTGAAGATGGAGTCCGGGTTCTTGGGCGTATAGAAGACGGCGGCGGTGAACATGATGGCGGCCGTTTCACCGGCGGCGCGGGCCACGCCCAGGATGGCGCCGGTGAGCATGCCCGGCATGGCGCAGGGCAGGACCACGTGGGTGATGGTCTGGGCCTTGCCGGCACCCAGGGCCAGGGAGGCCTGGCGGTAGGTGTCGGGCACGGAGCGCAGGCTCTCCTCGGCGGTGCTGATGATCACGGGCAGGGTCAGCACCGCCAGGGTCAGGATGCCGGACAGGATGCTGACGCCCATGCCGCAGAAGGTCACGAAGAACGAAAGCCCGAACAGGCCGAAGACCACGGAAGGCACCCCGGCCAGGTTGTTGACCCCCAGGCGCACCATGCGGGCGAAGGGGGTGTTGCCCGCGTATTCATGCAGGTAGACGGCCGTGGCCACCCCCAGGGGGAAGGCCAGCAGCAGGGAGCCCAGGGCCAGGATGGCCGTGCCCACGATGCAGGGCAGGATGCCGCCGGCGGTCATCATCTCGCGGGGCGGCGTGGAGAGGAATTCCCAGCTGAGGGCGGGCAGGCCCTGCACCAGCAGGAAAAGGCAGATGGCCACCAGCAGGATGACGTTGAAGGCGGCCACCAGCCGCAGGGTGCCGAGCATGGCGCCCTGGACGAAAAGACGGCGGCGCGGATCGGGTGTCGCAAGAGGCATGGAAGGGCTCCTTAAAGGCTGGCCGAGCCCACCTGGCGGTGTTTTTCGGCAATGCGGGAAGCGATCATGTTGAATGCCAGCGTCATCAGGAACAGGACGATACCTGTGGCGAACAGGGCGTAGTAATGGTCGCTGCGGAAGGGGGCTTCAGCCATTTCGGCGGCGATGGAGGCGGGCATGGGCCGCACGGGGTCCAGCAGGGACTGGGGCAGCATGGCCGCGCCGCCGGCCGCCATGAGCACCACCATGGTCTCGCCCATGGCGCGGGACATGCCCAGCATGATGGCCGTGCCGATGCCGGACAGGGCCGCGGGCACCACCACGCGCACGATGGTCTCCCAGCGGGTGGCGCCCAGCGCCAGGGAGGCCTCACGCAGGGAGCGGGGCACGGCGCGCAGGGCGTCCTCGGAGACGGAGCAGATGGTGGGCAGGCTCATGATGGCCAGCACCAGCGAGGCATTGAGCAGGTTGAGGCCCGTGGCGGCGCCCAGCACGTCCTGGAGGATGGGCGCCAGCACCACCATGCCCAGAAAGCCCAGCACCACCGAAGGCAGGGCCGCCAGCAGTTCCACGAAGGGCTTGATGACGCGGCGGGCGAAGGGCGGGGCGATCTCGGCCAGGTACACGGCCGTCATGACGCCCAGGGGCACGGCCAGCAGCGAGGAAAGCACGGTGACGGCCACGGAACCCACCAGCAACGGGAAAATGCCGAACAGGCCGGGATCTTCCGTGGGGTACCAGAGGTCGCCCAGCAAAAAGTCCAGCGGGCTCACATGCCGGAACAGGGGCAGGCCTTCGGTGAACAGGAAGATGACGATACCTGCCAGCGCCAGCAGGGACGAGGCCGCGATGGCGGTGAGGCAGATGCGGATGGCCCGCTCGTGGGAAGAGCTGAACATGGTTTTCTCCGAAGGTTTCCTTGCGGGACGCGCCCGCTGGAGGAAGCGGGAAAAAAGCGGAAAAACGGGGGAAAGGGGGACGTACGCCGGTATGATCCCTCAGACCGGCACGGGCCCTTTCCCCTTGCGGGGGACCGGGCAGAGGCCCCCGGAAGGAGAGGGGGAGCGTCTGCCCGGTGCTGCGGGCTTAATGCTGCAGGGGAACGTAACCCACGGCCAGGACGTCCTTCTGGCCCTTGTCGGCGGCCAGCAGGTAGTCCACCAGCTTCTTCACGCCGCCCTTGGGATCGCCGTTGGTGAAGATGTAGAGTTCGCGGGCGATGGGCCATTCGCCGTCCAGAGCGGTCTTGGCGCTGGCGGCCACCTTGCTCACGGTCAGGCCCTTGACGCTCTTGTCAAGATAGCCCAGGCCGATGTAGCCGATGGCGTTCTTGTTCTTGGCCACGGCCTGCACCACGGTGCCGTTGGAGGCCTGCATCAGGGCGGCGGGGGTGACGCGTTCCTTCTTCATGACCAGTTCCTGCCAGGATTCAAAGGTACCGGAAGAGGTATCGCGGGAGATGACCACGATGGGGCCGTCCTGGCCGCCCAGTTCCTTCCAGTTGCGCACCTTGCCGGAATAGATGGCGGCCAGCTGATCCAGGCTCAGGTCCTTGACGGGGTTCTCGGGGTTGACCACGGGCACGATGGCGTCCACGGCCACGGCGATGCGCACGGGCTTCACGCCCTTCTTTTCGGCGGCGGCGCGTTCCTTGTCCTTGATGTCGCGGGAGCTCATGGCCACGTCGCACTGCTTTTCGCCCAGGGCCTTGATGCCGTTGCCGGAACCGCCGCCGGAGATCACCAGCTTGATGTCGGGGTTGGCAGCCATGAAGGACTCGGCGGCCTTCTGCATGACGGGCAGCACCGTGGTGGAGCCGTTGACGACGATATCCTGGGCGTGGGCGGCCACGCTCAGACCCAGGGCGGCACAAGTAAGGACCAGAGTTTTGGCAAGATTCATGATAATGCTCCTTCAAAAGGAAAAAAGTCTTTGCTTCGGCTCGATCCCGAAGCACCTCCCTTTTCCTCAGGCTTTGTTACAGAAATGTGACGCCTCGGCGAAGATGCGGAGACACTTTGGAATCCGGGCTTTTTGCCGCCCTGTCACACAATTGTAACCTTTCGGGCGCATTGCTGGCGCATGGGAAAGGCACTACTTCTCCAAGGCAAAGGAAAGTTCCATGCAACGCATACTTGTTATTGAAGACGAAAACGATATCCGCCAGCTGCTGCGCTTCAATCTTGAGCGCGAAGGCTTTGCGGTACTGGAAGCGGCCGACGGGCTGGGGGGCCTGCACATGGCGACCTCCGAGCTGCCAGATCTGGTGGTGCTGGATCTCATGCTGCCCGGCATGGACGGCTGCGATGTCTGCCGCAGGCTCAAGGCCCAGCCGGTCACGGCGGCCATCCCCGTGCTCATGCTCACGGCCCGCGGCGAGGAAGTGGACCGCATCGTGGGGCTGACCCTGGGGGCCGATGACTATGTGGTCAAACCTTTCAGCGTCCGGGAACTGGTGTTGCGCATCCGGGCCATCCTGCGCCGCGGCAGCCGCCCCGGCACGGGCACGGCCCTGTGCCGCGGGGCCCTGCTGCTGGATGTGGAAGCCCACCGCGTGACCCTGGACGGGCAGGAAGTGGCCCTGACGGCCACGGAGTTCCGTCTGCTGGAAGACCTCATGCGGCATGCGGGCGCCGTGCGCACCCGCGAACAGCTGCTCAACGCGGTCTGGGGATATTCGTTCGAAGGCTATGCCCGTACGGTGGACACGCATGTCCGGCGTCTGCGGGCCAAACTGGGTGAAGAAGCCGCCGCGCTCGAGACCGTGCGCGGCGTCGGTTACCGTTTGAGAGGCTGAGATGACGGGGATGTTCCGTTCTTTTAGGGCCCGGATCTTCTGGGCCATCCTGCTGGTGGCCGCGGTGGCCGCGGGGCTTTCCCTGTGGCTGACGCGCGAATGGCTGGAAGAGCGCCAGCTCGATGAAGCTCGTACCGGTCTGCTGCGCGAGGCGCGCGTGGCGGGCGAACTGATGCTGCGCGGCGAAAACGATCTGGAGGTCCTGGCCCGGGTGCTCGACCTGCCCGACCTGCGGCTTTCACTGCTGGATGCCGACGGCAACGTGCTGGCGGAGACCGGCGGCGTTTCGCCCGAAGGCATGGACAACCACGGCGACCGGCCCGAAGTGGTGCAGGCCCGCAGCGAAGGGCAGGGCTACTCCCTGCGCGCCAGCGGCACCCTGCACAAGAATTTTGCCTACGCGGCCCGCAACCTGCCTGACGGGCGCATCCTGCGTCTGGCCCTGCCGCTGGACAGCGTGAACCTGCTCATCCAGAAGCGCCTGCACGTCTTCGCGCCCATGATCCTGCTGGCCGTGGTGCTGGCCGTGGTGCTGGCCGCCTTCATCTCCGGCGCCATGCGGCGGTCCCTGGGCCAGATGGTGGACGTGGTCTCGGCCATTTCCCGCGGCCGACTGCAACGCCGCCTGCGCCGTCTGCCGGGCACGGAGTTCGCCCCCCTGGCCGAAGCCGTGAACCGCATGGCCGACAGCATCGGCGAGCAGGTGCGCATCGCCTCGGACAAGACCGCCCAGCTGGAGAGCGTGCTCAACACCATGAGCGACGGCGTGCTGGTGCTGGGGCCGCAGGGCCGCATCCGCCGCTGCAACGGCGCCTTTGCCCGCCTCTTCCCCCAAGTGACCGACATGGCGGGCAGCCCGGTCATCGAGGTGATCCCCTCGCCCGAACTGCAGGATGCCGTGGATGCCATGCTGCGCTCCGCCCAGGTGGCCCGCTCGTCCTCCGGCAACGGGGACGAGGATCTGGATGTGCCCCGTTCCCTGCGCCAGGTGCAGCTGCATCTGGGCGGCCGGGTCTTCTCGGTGCTCATCTCCCTGCCCGTACTGGCCGATGCCCGTCTGGGCGCGGTGCTGGTCTTCCGCGACATCAGCGACCTGATGCAGCTGGAGCGCATCCGCAGCGATTTCGTGGCCAATGTCTCCCATGAGCTGCGTACGCCGCTGACCGCCATCCAGGGCTATGCCGAGACCCTGCTCAGCATGGATTCCTCGGAACAGACGCAGCACTTTGCGGCCATCATCTACCGTCACAGCTGTTCCCTGGCCCGCATGCTGGAGGATCTGCTGGTGCTGGCCCGTCTGGAAGGGCAGGGAGGCGCCCTGGAGCTCTGCCCCACGGAATGCGCCGCCACCCTCGATGAGGCGGGCAGCCTGTGCCAGACCCGCCTGCAGGAACGCAAGCTGCGTCTGGAAGGCCATCTGGAAAAACTGCCCCCCGTACTGGCCGACGACCGTCTGCTGACGCTGGTGTTCCGCAACCTGCTGGAGAACGCCTGCCGCTATGCCGAAGAAGAGACGGCCATCCGCGTCACGGGCCGGGTGGAAGGCGACGACGTGGTCATCCGCGTGGTGGACGACGGCGTGCTCATCCCGGCGGACGATCTGCCGCGCATCTTCGAGCGCTTCTATCAGGTGGAGCGCCATCGCGGGCAGAACTCCACGGGTCTGGGCCTGGCCATTTGCAAACATGTGATCGAACGGCACGGCGGCCGCATCTGGGCGGAAAGCCCGGCGGAAGACGGCAGCACGGCCATCATCTTTACCTTGAGGCGCGCGGACGCCCCCCGGACGCCCGTGCAGGAGTAGTTATGGCAACAGCACTTTCGGCGCAGAAGATCAACGTCTATTACGGCGCTTCCCACGCCCTGCAGGATGTCAGCCTGGATTTCGAGGCCGGCGGCGTCACGGCCCTCATCGGCCCTTCCGGCTGCGGCAAATCCACCTTCCTGCGTTGTCTCAACCGCATGAACGACCTGATCCCCGGCTGCCGGGTGGAAGGCCGCATCATGCTGGACGGCGAGGACGTCAACCAGCCCCGCACCAACGTGGTGCGCCTGCGGCAGAAGGTGGGCATGGTCTTCCAGAAGCCCAACCCCTTCCCCAAGAGCATCTTCGAGAACGTGGCCTACGGCCTGCGCGTCAACGGCGTCAAGGACGAGAACCTCATCACCGAGAAGGTGGAGCTGGCCCTGCGCCGCGCCGCCCTCTGGAACGAAGTGGAAGACCGCCTTTCCTCCTCGGCCCTGGGCCTTTCCGGCGGCCAGCAGCAGCGCCTGTGCATCGCCCGTGCCCTGGCCGTGGAACCGCAGGTGCTGCTCATGGACGAGCCCGCCAGCGCCCTGGACCCCATCGCCACCCGCAAGGTGGAAGAGAGCATCGTGGAGCTCAAGGAAGGCCTGACCATCATCATCGTGACCCACAGCATGCAGCAGGCGGCCCGCATCTCCGACCGGACGGCCTTCTTCTACATGGGCCGTCTGGTGGAAAGCGACAGCACGGACGTCATCTTCACCCGTCCGTCCCAAAAAGAGACGGAAGACTACATCACAGGCAGGTTCGGTTAATGGTTCTTCAGGATTACACGCCCCAGCACATGCTGGCCACGCTGCGCACGCGCCTGCTGGTCATGTATGCGCAAGTGGACATCGCTTTGGAAGAGGCTGCGCGTTCCTATGAAAAAGGCGAGGCCGTGCGCGCCATCGCCGTCTGTGACGGTGATACGGCCATCGACGCCCTGGAAAACGAGATCGACGAGCTGTGCCTGCGCCTCATGGCCCGCATCAAGCCCGTGGCCGGTGATCTGCGCTTCGTGGTGGCCGCCCTGCGCATGGTGGTGGATCTGGAGCGCATCGGTGACGAGGCCGTGACCGTGGCCGAGCAGACCGTGCTCATGGAAGACGTGCCCGGGCGGCGTATCCTGGCGGACGAGGTCTGCGGCATGATGCAGCGCGCCCGCGAGGCCTTCATGCGCGCCATGGACTGCTTCCGCGAAGGCAACGGCCAGGAAGCCCTGGCCCTGCGCAACTGCGAGGACGAGGCCCTGCAGAACGAGATGCGCATCGTGCAGCGCCTGCTGGAGCTGCTGCGTCAGGAAGAAGGCAAGCGTCCCGATCCCCAGCTGGTCATGCATACCCTGCTGGTGGTGCGAGCCCTGACCCGCATCTGGCGGCGTTCCGTCAATCTGGCCGAACAGGTCTACTTCATGCAGCACGGCCAGAGCCTCAAGCACAGCGGCGAAAAGAAGTAACACATCCACGTTCCTTTGTTTTTCCGGTAAAAGCGGGTGCAGGTGACTGCCCCGCTTTTTTTGTTGTGGAGAGGCTGTGGAGCGGGGGAATGACGAGAGGGGAAGGGGCTTTTTTTGTAAAAACTGCCCCTTCCCCTCTCGTGCTCTCCCCATCCCCGAAAAAACTTTCTTCAGGTCGAGGCGAAAGTCCCCGTCGCTGTCTGGCGGCTGTTTGGAATAAGGCATGCCATACGGCCGGAGAGGAGGGAGGGGATGCCGGGGAGTGAAGAGGGACGGAGTTTTTTTCTCGCGCTTGCTTCCGGCCGCTGGAATAGCTCGGAAAGTATGGGAAGGGCCTTCCTGCGATGAAGAGGCGGATCCCGTCGGGCATACGCTTTGATAAGGCTGGCGGCATGGCACGCCGCAGGGCGGGACGCTATCCGGGCAGATGACGGTCTTTTAGGGCTGACGGGAAGTGAAGGGAGTGTTGGAGGTGCCGGGACGCGGACGACGCCGGGAGGAAGCACGGAAGCTGCCCGGCAGCCTGCCCGTTTCGTGGTGATCGCTGGCCGGAGGGGGCGGAAGGCCATCTTGTCTGACAAGCGGTCCGTGATGCTCGGGCTTGGGGATGCTCCGGCAGGGAAGGCGGATGCCGTTCCGGACTTTCAGCAAGGTTTGCCCCGGCCCTCCATCAGGAAGGGAGGATGTTTCGGAGCCGTGCGGCCTTTCTCCACGCGGGGAGCGTTCCAGAATGTCCGGTAGGCCGCAGGCCGCAAAAAAGCCCTCCATGCGGAGGGCTTCGTCATTCCCGATGGCGGACAGGCTTCCGGGACTGTCCTCGGGAGGGCGCACGGTCATGTCTGCAACCGGGCATGCATGCCGTACTGTCTGAAGAAGGGGGAGAGCGAAGATCGGGAGGAAGGGGCCTCTCGTCTCATGCGGGAGAAGCCCCTTCCGTCGATGCTCGTTTCGTCTGTAGCCGGTCTTAGGCCTGGGCCGAAGCGGCAGCCGTTTCTTCTTCCTTGCGGGCGGCGTTGCGGCGGCAGGCGTCGTTGAGGTCGCGTTCCAGCAGGGCCACGATGGTGAAACGGTTGATGAAGGCGCGGGCGAACTGCAGGTAGTTCAGATACAGGTCACTGCTGCGCATGGACAGGCCTTCGGTATCGATGCGCTGCAAAAGCTCGATCTGGATCTTGCTGATGCGGGAAGAGCAGTGGTCGGCATAGGCCGAGAGCTCGGCGCGGGAGCCTTCGCCCGCGGCATAGGCCCGGAAGTGGCGGGCGGCGTCTTCCAGGATGCCCAGCATCTGCTCCAGATTGTCGCCCAGCGCGCCGCTGTAGGGGCGGTGGCGGTTGGCGATGTGGTTGGCGGACATGCCCAGCACCGAGCGCAGCTCATGGCTCAGTTCCTTCATGCCGTTGAAGATGCGGTAGTAGATGTGCCGCGCTTCGTTGTCCAGATCGTCGCCACCGCCGCGCAGGGCCATGCGGTAGTAGGAACCGCGGGAGCGCGAGATGTCTTCGAAAAGGTTCACGGCTTCGTTCTTGCAGCGGTTCAGGACCTTCTCGTCCTCGGCCTGGAAGGCGGTGAGGCCTTCGCGCATCAGGCGCACGGCGGTATCGATGCTTTCGTCCACCGAAGCGCCGATATTGGCGCGGATGCTGTCCTTGTCGGTGTTGTCGGCCACGATGTCGAAGCTGCTCTCTTCCTTCTTTTTGCCGAAGAAGTTGGAGCGCACCAGGCTGACCACGGCCACCAGCATGAAGAGGACGGCCACCACGCTGCCGCCCTCGAACAGGGCCCAGGTGACCAGGGCACAGGCGCTGAAGGCGCACATGGCGGTCAGGAACCAGCCGCTGATGACGGCCAGCACGCCGGAGATGCGGTAGACGGCGCTCTCACGGTTCCAGGCGCCGTCGGCGAAGGAGGAGCCCATGGCCACCATGAAGGTCACATAGGTGGTGGACAGGGGCAGCTTGAGGGACGTGGCCGAGGCGATGAGGATGCTGGAGACCACCAGATTGATGGCGGCACGCACCTGGTCGAAGGGCAGCACGGGCGCGCCCTTGACCTGTTCCACGGGCTGCATGCGGCTCTCAAGGACGGTGAAGAGCGAATTGGGCAGGATCTGGTGCAGGGTCTTGTTGGCGCTCAGGCCCGCGCGCACGATGAGGCGGCCGGGCAGGGAGGAGCCGAACTGTTCCTGATCGCCGCGGGTGCTGCTGCTCAGGTTGATGGAGGTCTGCACCACGCGGTGGGCCTTTTTGGAGAACCACAGGGTCAGCACCATGATCAGACCGGAGAGCAGCAGGTAGAAGGTGGGCGTCTGCACGGCCTTGCGCAGGCCTTCCATGGTGAAGGCATCGGCGGCCATGCCGCTGGCGGTGAACTGCTGCCAGCTTTCCCAGGCGGCCAGGGGCACGCCCACGAAGTTGACCAGGTCGTTGCCGGCAAAGGCGAAGGCCAGGGCAAAGGTACCGGCCAGGATGACGATCTTGAAGATGTTGACGCCGCGGCGCACCATGAGCAGGTGCAGTACCACGCTCAGGCCCGCGAACAGCACCAGCAGGATGGGCAGGGTGTGGACATTGATCCAGGCCAGGTATTCCGGCTTCATGAAGGACGCGCCCTTGGCGCCTTTCATGATCAGGAAGTAGAAGATGGCCGTCAGGGACAGGCCGCCGAAGATGCCGCCGATGCGGCGGTACATGCGCTCATAGTGGAAGGTGAAGATCAGACGGGTGATGTACTGCACCACCACACCGGCCACGAAGGCCACCACCACGGAGATGAGGATGCCGGACACGATAGCCAGGGCCTTCTGGCTGTTGATGAAGTCCCCCAGCTGGGAGAGCAGGATGTCCGAGGTGGAGATCTTGATGAGGGCCGCGGCCACGGCACCGCCCAGCAGCTCGAAGACGATGGACACGGTGGTGGAGGTGGGCAGGCCCATGGAGTTGAAGGCGTCCAGCAGCAGGACGTCGGTGATCATCACGGCAAAGAAAATGATGATGATCTCGTTGAAGGTGAACATCTCGGGATTGAAGACCCCGCTGCGGGCGATCTCCATCATGCCGCTGGAAAAGGTGGAGCCCAGCAGCACACCGATGCTGGCCACCACCATGATGACCTTGAAGCTGGCGATGCGCGAGCCTATGGCCGAGTTGAGGAAGTTGACGGCGTCGTTGCTGACGCCCACGAAAAGGTCCACTGCGGCCAGGATGGCCAGAAATACCAGTATGAGTAGAAAGATGCTTTCCACGTCCCGTCTCCTGCGGAATAGTCTGAGAATGAGGCATATTCTGTGTAGGCAGGTTTTGTTACAAAACGGTGACGGTGGCGGGAAATACTGGCGGGAGAAGGGCTGGAGGGGAAGTTCCCGGGACGTGTACGGTACAGCCCGAGAGCAAAACGTCGCAGTTTTAGAGCGGTTCCCGATGAAGACCGGCATATACGTCGTCTGGCCATCGCCTGCCGATGGACGATGGCCAGATCCTGATGCGTTTGATATTTTCAGAAAACCTTTGGAACCTGATGGGCGGGATTCGGTCTTCCGAACAGTTGTCCTCAATGGTGGGAGGAGAACTCCAAAATGTTGCGTGCCACCTCATCCCAGGAGTGGACTTCGTCGGCGTATTCACTATGCCGGCCATGCTGCAGAGCATGCTCCATGGCTGCGGCACAAGAGGCCGGATCGCTAGGATGGTAGTAAAAGACGCCTTCGCGGTGCAGGTCAAGAAAGTCCGGTGAGACAATAGGCAGGCCGCAATAGCGGTACTGAATGATCTTGAGGGAGTCGGTAAGTGTCGATGCGAAGCCCTTTCGGAACGTTCTGATACCCAGCCCCACATCTGCAAACTTGATGTAGGGAAGTGTTGCCTTAAAGGGCATTTCTCCAAGGAAGCGGACGTTGTCCAGATGCAGAGTATCAGTCATGGGGCCAATAATGTGGAACAGACACTGGGGATGTGCCGTCGCAGCCGCACGCAAGAAATCGCTGTCCATGTATCCTGTCCCCACAAAGATGGCATTATGTGTACCCGATTCATACGGGGACTGAATGCAGGCATCATAGGCTTGCATATCAAGACCATGCCGATCCAGAGCAACGGGGACACCTGGAAACATGTCCAGCATGACGGAGCTGGGAACACTGATGTAGTCAAAATCGGGGACGATCTCCCGTTCCCATTCGATCAGCCGGGGGTGGGTCGATCCCAGGATCCTGATGTCATCCGACACGCGATATACCATGCGCGCGGCAGGATTTGCTTGCTGGAACCGACGGAACAGGAACAGGCCGGGACCGCTTTCAAAGACAAAGATATCTGTCTTTTTGACAAGGGGAAGCAGATTCCCCAGGTCTCCCTGGCCGTAGCGATCCATCCAGCGCATACTCATACGATTCAGGAATGGCAGCAGCAATGTCATGGGGTGCCAGGGAGTAAAATAGACGTAGGAGTCGAGATTTTCCCGCAGGGAAACAACGCGGTTATGATTCTTACGGATGCCTGTGCTGTGGATCCGATAATCGTTCCGCAGATAGGACAGAAGGCTGTAACCGACTGTGATGAAGTTGACATGGTAGCCCAGTCTGAGCGCGGCATCTGCCAGATTGTGAAATCCGGCGCGACGTTTGGACGGGTAGTAATGTCCGGTAATAAATGAGACCGTTTTCACTTTGCACCTATCTGGGAACGGATGGTGTTGCTAGCTTGCAGGATGGCAGACAGAGCCATCCAGGCAATATCGCTGGTGACAGGCCGGGCAGACCAGCTCATCCCCCAGTTTCTCGCCGCACTGGCAGACCCAGCCGTGCTGGCGGGCCGGATTGCCGTAGATGAGGGCATGGTCAGGTACGTCGCGTGTGACCACGGCGCCCGCCCCTACAAAGGCATAGCGCCCGATGGTCGTCCCGCAGACGACTGTACAGTTTGCCCCCAGACTAGCTCCTTTTTTGACCAGGGTCGGTCGGGCTTCGTCCATTCGCCGGATATGGGCGCGAGGGTTGAAAACGTTTGTGAAGACCATACTTGGGCCACAAAAAACGTCATCTTCCAGGGTAACTCCCTTGTAGACGCTGACATTGTTCTGCACCTTGCAGCCGCTGCCTATAACTGCATCAGGGCCAATGACGACATTCTGGCCGATATTGCAGTTTTTTCCGATGACGGAACCGGACATCACATGGCTGAAATGCCAGATCTTTGTTCCGTTGCCGATGCTGACCCCGTTGTCGATCCAGGCGGTCTCGTGGGCAAACCAGGAAGTATCGCTCATGCCAGAGCCTCCCTGAGGGCGATAGCTACCTGCTGCACCTGCCCCTCTTCCAGATAGGGATGGAAAGGCAGCGCCATGATGTTTTGCGAAGCATGCAGGGCCGCGGGCATATCTTCCGGAGCGTAGCCCAGGGAGGCAAAGACCGCCAGGCAATGCTGCGGCTTGGGGTAGTAGACATTGGTGGGGATGCCTTTTTCCTTCATGGCGGCCATGACCCGCGCGCGGGCACCGTCAGGCAACATGATGCAATACTGGGCCCAGGCACTGACATTGCCTTCAGCGACGCTAGGGGGGACCAGGCTCGGGATATTCTGCAGCTGTTCCGCATACCAGGCAGCTACCTGCTGGCGGGCGTTGATTTCGGCAGGAAAGATTTCCATTTTTGCGAGCAGAATGGCGGCCTGCAGGGTGTCCAGGCGTCCATTGAGGCCTAAGCGGATATTATCGTATTTGTCTCCTCCCTTGCCGTGTACCCGAATCGAGCGCAATAGCGCAGCTAGCTCGTCGTCATCGGTAAAGATGGCGCCGCCATCACCGTAGCACCCCAAGGGCTTGGCAGGGAAAAAGCTGGTGGCCGCGGCGTGGCAGCCCAAAGCGCAATTCCGTTTGCCGTGGCGGCTGCCGCCAAAAGCTTGGGCCGCGTCTTCCAGCACAACCAGTTCATGTCGCTTTGCGATATCAAGGATCTTTTCATAGTCGGCCGCCTGACCGAAAAGGTCCACAGGAATAACCGCTCTCGGTGTCAGCTTGCGCTCAAGCGCAGCTTTGGGCAGAGGATAGAGGGAACTGTCCTGCGAGCGTACCGCTTCGATAGCTTTTTCCAGCAGGTCAGGGCGCATATTGAAGGTGACAGGATCTATGTCTACGAAAATTGGGGTCGCCCCTAACAGGGCCGGTTCCTCTACAGTCGCGAAAAAAGTGAAGGGCGGTACGAAAACTGCGTCCCCCTGACCGATATTCCAGGCCATCAGGGGCATGAGCAAGGCATCTGTGCCCGAAGCGCAGGTGATGCAGTGACGGGAACCCGTGAAAGCACAGAAGAGTTCTTCCAGCTCAGCTATTTCCGGGCCCATAATGTATTTTCCATGATCGAGGACGGCCTTGATGCGGGCGTCAATGTTGCTGCGGATGCGAGCCTGCTGGGCTGCGAGATCAATAAATTGCATGGGTGATTTCCTATGAGAAAATAAGAATGGCGGCTACAGCCGCCATCCCAGTAGCTAGTATTCCAGCGGCAGGGAGATGGTCCTGTGATCCCGTGCGCTGCGGTAGGCTGCGATGAGCACTTCCAGGGACTTAAGGCCTTCGCGGCCGTCGGTCTCCGGCTCAGCCTCGCCACGCAGCACATCGATAACATTTTTGTAGTAAAGTGGATGGCCGAAGCCGTACACCGAGGTGGTCGCATAGCTGGCTTCCCGGACGGAAGCGTCATAATCTTTCGGTTCGGCGAAATCCCAGATTTGGATTTCGTTGACGGCCACCCCTCCCACTCGCGCGGTCCCTTTTTCACCGATGATGGTGATGGAACCTTCCAGGTTCTTGGGATAGGTGAGCATCGTCACGGCCATGGAACCCAAAGCACCATTACGCCAGCGCACATTGAGCACACCCGTGTCTTCCACTTCGATATCACGTGCCAGAGTACCGGTCATGGCTTGCACATCGGCGATGGGACCGATGAGCCATTCTAGCAGGTCCACATAGTGACTGGCCTGGTTCATAAAGGCTCCACCATCCATCTCCCATGTCCCTCGCCACTTGGCGGAATCGTAATATGCTTGGGGGCGAGTCCAGAAGACGTTGAGGTGGACCATATAAATTTTGCCAAAGCGTTTTTCATCTATAGCCCGCTTGAGGAGCTGCAGCGTAGCATTACGGCGATTCTGTTTGATGACGAACAGACGGCGGTGGGCTTCATCGCAGGCCTGGATCATGGCTAAGCCATCTTTCCATCGCGTCGCCATAGGTTTTTCAGTCATCACATGTTTGCCGGCTCGGGCGGCCTCGATGACCATCTGCGGATGGAGACCGCTAGGCGTGCAGATGGTCACCATGTCGCAGTCGGATCGTTTCAGCAGCTCGGTAAGCGAGGCATAGCCGGGCACCTGATACTGTTCGCAGTAGGCGGCCAAAACCTGGGGGTTATTATCGCATATGGCCACCAGCTCCATATTGTCAGCGTGCTTTTCGATGGAGCCGAAATGATTTTTGGAAATACGACCACAGCCGATGATGGCATTCTTGATTTTTCTGCCGGTGATGGTGGGGAACATCTCTCACTCCTCAGGCGTTCTTGAGGAAAAAACGATAATCCTTTCTGTCAGGAGGGGCAAGGATTCAGGCTTTGAGGCTGCTGCTTCCTACGGCCTGAATAACCTCGCGGGCTGCCTGACCGGAGCCATATATGTGTGCGGGATAGGGCAGGGGACTACGGATGCTCTGCGCCGCCGACAGGATACTTTCCTTTTGGGGGGAGCAAAGGACATTCCAGCCGCATTCGACAAGCTCGCGCCAGCCCGTGTCGGGCATCATGACCGCGCAGCGCTTGCCCGCGTAATAGGCTTCCTTTTGCAGACCGCCGGAATCACTGATGACGAAACGGGCCGCACTGGCCAGGGACATGACCTCCAGATAGCCCACAGGAGCACAGGTATGCAGGCGTTCCAGCAGGCCGGTGAGGCCGAATTCCTCTGCCCGCTTGCGGGTACGCGGATGCAGGGGCAGCAGGACGGCAAGGCCCAGTTCTTCCTGTACGGCGGTCAGCCCTTCCAGCATGCCGCGCAGGGACGCGGGCGTATCCACATTGTAGTCACGGTGCAGGGTGGCGAGGACGAATTCTCCAGGCATAAGAGACATGCCCGCGCAGGTCGCCTCCGGCGTGAAACGCGGCTGCATGCGCAGAAAAAGATCGTACATGACATCGCCGGTAACGCTGACGCCGGCGGTCAGCCCCTCGGCTGCCAGATTGCGGCGGCCTAGTTCGGAGCAGCAGCACATGACGGCCGAGATACGATCCGTCAGTACGCGGTTGATTTCTTCGGGCATGGTCTTGGGCAGCATGCGGATGCCGGCCTCTACATGGATGACGGGCACATGCAGCTTAGCTGCGGCCAGTGCGCCGGCCAGCGTGGTATTGGTGTCGCCATAGACCAGCAGGGCATCCGGGCTTTCCTTGAGCAGGATGTCCTCCATGCCGGTCAGGGCGGCTGCGGTCATCTGTGCATGGCTGCCGCCGCCGATGCCGAGGTGATAGTCCGGCCGGGGGATGCCCAGTTCCTCAAAGAAGATGTCGGACATGTTGGCATCATAATGCTGACCGGAATGGACGAGCACATGCTGCCAGGCCTGGCTCTGCCGGACAGCCGCGCCCACAAGGGCTTCCTTGATGAACTGGGGGCGTGCGCCCACGAGAGAAACGATCTTCATATTGTACCAGTTACGAGAGAGTTATTCTGATATAGGCAGCTAGGGGACCAATTTCATTTTGCGCAGCCAGCCCTTGATCTTTTTACCGGCAAGAAGCCAGTCGGCCCAGCTGGGATAATCCCGGTAGGTTTTGTTGGGACGGGCCATGATCTCGTCCAGCTGCGCTTCGGTATAACCCAGCTTTTCCAGAATGAAGGCCTTGTCCTCACGCAGCTCATCTGGATCATACAGCGGTTCCTGCAGCTGCTCCAGAGCCTGTTCCCGAGTGATTTCCCCAGAAACGATGAGGCTGGAGAGGTGTGCGCGGCGTTTATCGTAACCGAACTTTTCCGGCAAGTAATAACTCTGAAAGAATTTGGTAAAGCGAGATTCCGCATGTTTCCGACCGTAATATTCCCAGCCGACCTTCTGTGTCAGGACAGCGCGTGATTCAGATGTATTATACGGCATCAGGTTGAGCGGCATAACGGTTTTTACCGAGGGCAGCCAGCGCATGTCGCCGTAGAACTTGAAGCAGTCCCAGAGGCTGAGAGTACGGAATGTCCGCAGGGGGATATGGCCGAAACGCTTGTGGATGGCCTTGAGCTGGCGGGCATCCATGGCCATGTAGCCCCAGGCGCGCGGCAGGATGGATTCGGAGACGAGGTTGGAGCCGGACAGCCAGTACTTGATGCCCATCTGCGCCGCCTGGTGGAAGAGGACGGCAAAGAAAAGGTGATCCTGCGGGACGTCCTGATTGGCCAGGGAGGATTCGAGGTAGGCACGCTGCACATCACGCATCTCGGCCCAGTCCACCTTGTAGGTATGGAGTTCATAACCAAGATGGTCGAGCAGGCGGCCGATATTGCGTTCCGCCACTTCGGCGTTCCAGCCGCCATCCACATGAAAGATAAAGGGACGCAGTCCCCAGTCTTTGGATTTGTAGGTGAGCCAGGAACTGTCGATACCGCCGGAGATGCCGATGAGGCAGTCGTAAGGCTTGCCCTTGCCCGCCTGACGAATTTCATCAAGGAGTTTTTCCAGCTTGTACTGGCCCCGCTCGTCAGGGAAATAGGACTGCTCCAGGCGTTGCAGTGCGGAAGTGCAGTGATTGCAGTGACCTTGTGCATCGAAGCTGATTTCCGGGTCACTGGTATCCATAACGCAGCGGGTACATATCTGATAAGAATCGTGGTGTTGCATGAAATATCCGTTCTGGCTCATGGTTGAATGGCAGCTGTACAGAGAAAAACGATATACGATTTTTGTTGCTGGCAGACAATAGCGATCAGGTACCGGAAGCCTGCGAGGGGTTGGGGGCGAGCAACGCCTGTGAGATGGCAAACTGCTGCGCGAGGATGGTTTCCGCAAACTGCCTGTAATTGGTATCCATTTGGAAAGATGCGGCAAAAATCGCTTGGTTGCGTGCTCTTTTTTCTGGTGCTTTCCAGCCAGAAAGCGCGTCCATGGCCTGAAGGAATGCCTCGAGATTACAATCCGCAGGAAGCAGGATTCCGGTTTCCGGGGTGATGATTTCCGCCACACCACCTACATCCGGTCCTACCACAGGCAGTCCGGCAGACAGGGCTTCCATCATGCTGACAGGCAGGCCTTCCTTGCTGCTGACGTTGATCAGTGCGTCCAGTGGGCCGTGCGCGCCCGTGAGGAAGGTACGCACGTTTTCAGGAGTGAGCTGGCCATGCAGGACAGGCGTGATATTTGGCAAAGGACACAGAGACTGCTCTATGGCGGCATGAACCTGCGGAGCTTCCGGGCCATCTCCCAGGTGATGCCAGGTAATGCGCAGCTGCGGGCGCTGGCGGGCCAGATCGGCCAAAAGCCGAACCAGCAGGGGAAGGCGTTTGACCGGCAGCATGCCGCTGCAGGAGACCAGTACCAGTTCGCCATCAGCCGATGCCGGGCAGGGCTGCGGCGGCCCCTGAGGAACGCCCAGATGGGCAAGCATAAGTCGTGCCACAGGGATGCCTTCCCTTTGCAATGTCTGCACCCCGTGCAGAGAGCAGGGAGCCAGTATATCCGGTGTCACGGCTCGCAGGCCATGAAAGGGCAGGTGCCCATACGGATGACGCTCTGGATAGACGTCAATGCCATGAGCACGCGACACATAGCGCAACTGGGGAAACTCCCGTCGCAGGAGAGGCATGGCCATGGCGTGATGGGAAAACCAGAAGGAATAGATCACCAGCGGGCTGTTTTCCAGATGTTGTTCCCGGATAAGCTGTCGCAGTCTGTGCCGGGCAAAGGCGGCCGAGGCACAGGCCTTGATGGCGCCTGGCCAGGCAAAGGGCTGCCCGCGCTGGCGGCGATGCCGCCATTCCTGCCAGAGCAGGCGCATGCCCGTAGGCGTTAGAATATGCAGCAGCTTGGCCAGTGGATGCCCCAGCAGGCGAAAATCACCACGAACATGGGGCGGCAGGGGCAGGGGCGGCTTTTCACCGTGGTATTGACCACAGGGCAGGACGCTGATCTGCCAGCCCTGCTGACTCAAAATGGGAAGCTCGTCGTCCGGGAAGCTCTCCCCCGGATAGGGGAAGATGTGGGTCAGGTAAAGAAGTGTGTTGGGCATGGGAGGCTGTTTACCGGTAAAGCTCCAGCGTCGTCTGAATCATTTTTTCGATACTGAAGTTTTCTTTTACAAAGTGCGGGCCTTCCTGTGAGGCTCGCTCCAGAAAATCCCTGTCTTGCAGGGCTGCAATCAATGTATCAGACAGTGCGCTCACCATATCCGGCTGCTCTGGTACAAGGCGGGCCGTGATCGCTTCACGCACCGTCTCCCCGGTGCCCCCAGCGTCCGTCGTTACGATGGGGGTGCCCATGAGCTGGGCTTCCAGGTGAACGGTGGGCAGACCTTCGATGCGCGCAGTATGCAGAAAGATATCTGCCATGCCCAGGGCCAGCGGCACGTTGCGGGTAACACCGGGGCAGATGACGCCCGCCTGCCGGGCACGTTCCATCATGCCGGCGCGCAAGGGGCCGTCACCAAAGCAGAGGAAGCTGAGGTCATTCCCGTATGTTTCGCGGACATGTGCCGCTACGTCCAGCCAGAGTTCAGGTCGTTTGGCCGGATCGAAACGCATGAGGCCGAGTACGACCCTGTTTTGCGCAGGGATGCCAAGACGCTGCTTTTCCGCAAGGATATCGGCTTCGGGAGCGCGTTGCCAGAGTGTCGTATCCATACCGTGGTAGAGGGGAACCACGGCCTCCGGCGCAAGGCCGAGCCAGCGGGCATAGGCCATACCGCCCGCTTGGCAGACGCAGGCCGTACGCACAGCCGGATTACGCAAGGCCATGCGGAACAGCAGGCAGTCCAGCATGGTCTTGGGCCATTGCCGCCATGAGCGAACCCCCATTTTGTGCCAGAATACCGGCGGCATACTTTGCCACGTCAGAACAATGCACCGGACAGGTAGGAGCGAGGCTGCAACAACCGCATATGCGTTGTCTGACCAGACATGCACAACATCCGGCTGGATGGCGTCCAGGCAGTTCTGTATCTTGATGATATTGCGTTGCAACCGTTGCGGCAATATCCGCAGCAGCCGGGGAATATTGCCTCGAAGACATCCTGAAATATCATCGGCTCGATGGATAGTCGCCAGCAGGGCCAAGTCTTTTTCGTAATGAAGATCCACCGGGCTTGAAAAGTCGGAAATAACAATATGCTGCTTATGAAAGCCACGGGCATGGAGCTGCCGGACGGTCGTTACCAGATTGCGCTCCGCGCCACCACAACCGAGGTTGAAAAGACAGTGACAAATAACAGAGTTAAATGATAGTCCATTCATTGAACGCACTCTTCCATAAATTTAATACGTTTTTTTTCAAATATATTGCTGTCAATAAGATGTTGTATCTCGCTATGTGAAACGACTCTGTCACGGTTTTTTAAACAAAAAATACGAATTCTTTCTATTGATTCTGATGAGATGATATTATTTTCCGTGTTAGGAACAGATAATAAGAAGTCTGGTGGTTGGGGAAGGTTCTTAAAAGACGAGTCCTCATAGGCTATAATAATTGGAAAACCGCAGGCAAGATATTCTCGAGTCTTTAGTGGAGAAGCTTCATCCATCTTTTTTCTGTGCAGAGCCAGCGTGCCGATGGCAATATGGCACTTGCGCAGGATATCCGTATAGTCCGTGCGATAGCCATAGGCTATGACATTTGATGGAGGGTTGAAATCAGCAATATCCTTTTCTTGAGGACCTACGAGATGAATTAAAAAGTCGTCTCCCAATTTTCGTGCGAGCTGAATGATTTTATCGAGGCCATGCCAAGACTGGTTGGGACTTCCAATAAAAACTAAGCCTATAGGCAGTGTAATATTGTGACATTTTTGCATAGGTACACTGTCTATGTCTATGGTATTGGGAATAACAATTTTGTGTTTGCAGCGTAAAAAATGCGGCAATTCCAAAAGTTCATAAGAAACACTAACAATACCAGCAATTCGATGGTAAAAAAAATGATTGATGGCGTAATTTATCCAAAAATTACGCTTGGCTTTGAGGGAAGATGCATAATCAAGTTTTCCCTCTGTGTCGTAATTGCTATTTATCTCCAGGATAATCTTTTTACGCCAGAAAAGAAAACGCAGAAAGCGCGAAATCGGTAAGGTATCTTCCCGCATGTAGATGCAGTCTGGCTGAGCATATCGCTCGAACTCGTTTCGCGAGGTTGCCAACGTGTTACTACTATCGAAAAAGATCGCAAACACTTTGCAGCGCTTCCATAAAGAGTATTGCGATGAAGATCCTGCGTCATGGGGTACCATGAAAAAACATTGTACATCATGCCCTTCCTGACGCCAGTGTTCTATCTGTCTTTGAATTTTTTTTTGGACACCCAGATTGTCCCGAGAAACGCATGCAATATAGGCAATTTTCATGGTTTTAAAATTTATTTTTTACTTTTTGAATGATTTCAGAAAAGTTTCCCTCTTTGGTAAGGCGATAAAGCGTTTTGAGCTGACTATAAAATTTTTCCTTTTTCGTCATATGGTCGATACTTGTCGGATAGTCAGTATGTTTATGAAGAGGCAGATCCATAATAGATGTAAACTCCTCTTC
>ENA-UEYI01000073-UEYI01000073.1-human-gut-metagenome-genome-assembly--contig:-NODE-73-length-88303-cov-7.201981_pt1 | contig 88303 bp, 76 predicted proteins | sample MGYA00242900_ERZ507916 | MGnify/ENA primary metagenome ERZ507916 (study PRJEB26167, sample SAMN06115521) | human gut metagenome | host: Homo sapiens | place: China:Chongqing | collected 2015-09-02...
CCATCGGCAGCGAAGCCAGGAACTCGGTACTGGAAATATCATCGTAAGTCATGAAGGCAGAGAGGTCTCTACCCAGCTCTATCATCTTGCCGTCCTTGTTTTCTTCCGTGAAGATTTTTCCCCACCATCTTGAAGCCATATTGTATGCTATACCGTCAATGATGTTGCCGCTCACGTATTGACGGCAAAGATGCTCCCAACAGTCGCCTACATATCCAGAGAATTGCGCTTTAATGATGGATAGAACGGTTTTCGTTCGTCCCAGTTCCAAGATGGATTTATATGGTGCTACAAAGCGGTAATTAAACTCCAAGAGACTGTCGTTGATACGGTATATTCCTTTCTTGCTCTTTTTTTCGTCCTCACCGAATGGTACTTCTCTACGGATATATCCCAGTTCTCTCAATTTGCTCAATGGTTCTGTTATCTGTGTGGCTTCCTTGCCTACCCGTCCGGCTATTTCAGAGAGGCGGTTAGCTCCGTTTCCTATGATTGAAAGCAATGTGGATGCCTGCACAGTATCACGCATGTCATCCCTTAACAAACGTATCGGTTCGTCTGCTAAAAATCCCTTGTTATCCAACAACAGTTTCTTTATTGCCGTTTCGTTATCATTGTAGTCGGCTCTCAACTCCCAATATCTTGGTATTCCGCCCCATACCGCATATTCTTCTACCGCATTCTGTGCGTCACAGCCAAGTGCCTGTCCTATATACTGTACAGGTATGGGCGTAAGGCGTATAATTTCATCTGCCAATCCGTATAGAGGTTCTTTCCTGTCAAGTATGTAACCCTGCATTAGTTGTTGCGAAGAGCCGCAGAGTATAAGGTTGAATTTCAGGCATTTTTCATTGAGCAGCTTTTGTATGACGGATGGTAGAGAAGGGCAGCTTTTTACCAGATACGGAAATTCATCAAAGCAGACAGTGCAGTTTCCCGGCAGCTGACGGTTCAAGGCACGCAAAAGCGTTTCCCAGTCAGGATATGTAACCTTGTCGAAGTCTTCTATACCTACCAGTGCGGCTGTCTTCGCAAAGAGCATACGCTGGTTCGCCTCATTGGTCTGGTCGCTTAAAAAATAAATGTCTTTTCGCTTCCAGTCCATGATTTCCATGATAAGTTTCGACTTGCCTATTCTTCTGCGTCCGTAAATGACGATGAACTGCGGCTTCTCTCTCTGCAGGGCGTTGTTGACCCTTTCAAGATAGTCTTTTCTGTCTATAAAGTCTTTAAATTCCATATCTATTAAAATATATCTTTCACAAAGATAATCTTTCTGAAAGATATATCAAAGAATGTCTTTTGGTTTTGCAAACATCTGAGTTGCAGCGTGCGGACGGAAACGTTAATTTTTAGAACCTATGTACTTTTTCTCCAGTGATGTTTTTACTGAAGTACATTCCTCCATTTCGTTCCCCTATTGTCAGAAGCTCGCTATTCATCCGTATAAACGGAATCCGTCATACTGTCACCTCAGATTTTACAGTGCAAAGGTATAGCAGTCTTGACAGATGGCAAGCAACGCTCGGTCACTCGCTATCGACGAAGATATTTTTCAGCAGACTTCCGCAGTCTGGGTATTCTAAAAAATATCATTGTCGATTACTTGCCGTACTGCCATATCAGACTGCAACTTATTGAAGCACGTAAAAACAAGGTGACGACAACATGACGGAATATTAAAAAAAACTCGCTTTGACGGAAACGAAAAATCCGTAAAAACGATGACTCTTACAAGCCAGAATATATTTTTTAAACCCCTAAATGATGTGATTATGAGAAAAATAGAAATTGCAGTGCCTAAATGGAACGTAGAAGAAATAAGTGGTTATAAGCCTATGACAAGCTTTTGGCAAGACTTCTCGATAGCGGACGCTTTCGGAATCACCGCTGTAGCAGATACGTTCAAACGTGCTTTCAACGAATGGAAAGGGAACTATAAATACCTTACGGAGTTGGTGATGGTGCTGAATCATAAGATTTGGCAGTGGTATGAAAAAGACAAGCAGTTGGCGAAGCTATATAATGAAGCTTTCAATACCGCAAATGACTATGCTCTTGACAATCTTCATGGAAGCGAATTGACTTATTTTTATTGCGTGACTGACTAATATCTTGTGAGAATCTTCCCTGCTTTTCGGCAGGGAAATCACATGCAGAAAACGGATTTTGAATACTAATCATTAAAATTAATACGACGATGGCAAATTGCTGTGACACTGAATATACATTTTTAGGAGAAAAAGAAAATATTATCTCTTTGTGGACTGATATAAAAAATGCTTTTGCGAGTAATGGTAGACTTCATCATATCAAAGAAACCCTTTTACCTGATGTGAAAGAAGATTTTCCATCGAGGGGAGAAATTATGTACGTTGATGACGAAATCTTTGTACATGACGACGGAAAAGCGGACTTCTCACTTGCGACAGATACGGCGTGGACTGCCTGTAATGAACTGATGAGAGCGATAACGAAGAAGTACTCAGTAGAAATGTTCTATTATTCGGAAGAACCGGGCTTTGAGATTTTTGAGACTAATGATAAGGATGGGCGGTACTTCTCATATCGCTATGTCGTGGATAGTTCCGTTGATGGTATCGAGTATTATGAGACATTCGATGAAGTTGCCGATGTTATCGAGGACTTGACAGGTGTCAAGTTGAAAGATATTTCGGAGGCAGAAGAAAAACTTGCGCTATATAACGGTATTGATACTTTTTTGTTAATACATGAAATAGAAGTTGTTTAATTTGAAGTCGGTCGGAAAGGAGTAGATTTCTGCTCCTTTCTATACCCAATAATCACTAATCTTGACATGCTAACATGAAACCAAAACTTTCTCCATACACAATAGCTTCAAACTGTACAGACCTCACGGATATTCGTGACGGTATCAATGAAATACTGGATGAAATCAAAAGACTTGTTTCTGAAAACAAGGATGTTCCGAGTTTCTTCTATTCCAGATTGTCGAAGCTTCAGACTAAAAGAATGAAATATGAGCAGAAAAATCAAGTTCACATGAATGTGACCGTCCGTTTTTTCGTTGACGAAGAAACGCTCACAATGGCAATTCGCCATTGCTTGTTTTTCAGTATCGAGCCAACTTTTCCGAACGTAAAGAAAGCTATTAGAAATGCCGTCCTGAACAACGGAAAATCCATCATAGACTTTCCCGAAAGCTGGGGAGATGACTTGATGCTAGTCAGCCGAAGTGAGGTCGATAAAGTCCTGAAACAACTCAGACCGATGTTTGGCTTGTAGGACGATTTGTGTTGTACAATGTGGAGCATTGTATTGTTGTGCGTAATGTTCATTAAAAATGAAATTCTTGTTTTAGAACTTTAAAAAATATACCATATTGGGTATAAAAACTTCATCTTAAAGATATTTTATACCCAATATGGTATAATGTGTGATATGTTTTTTATATTTGTACCCGAACTGATATAATTATAGGTATGAATAGCTTGTCAATTACTGGTTGTGAATTGCTTTCAATTACTGTAAAATCATTGCGTAGGCAATTTAATATGACGCAAGAAGAACTTTCTTTAAAATCAGGTGTAGGATTACGATTTGTTCGTGATTTGGAACAAGGGAAATCCACATTGCGTCTTGATAAGGTAAATCAATTACTTGATTTCTTCAATTATGAGATGGTACCACAACCTAAACAAAATAAACAGAGATGAAAAGGGCAAATATATATTATAAGGATATATTAGCAGGAGTTCTTACGGAAGAAGACTATGGTTATGAATTTTATTATCTTCCGGAGTATATAGAATTAGCGGGAGCAAAACCTGTTAGCCTGACTTTGCCTTTGCGAGAAGAATCTTATCAAAGTAATGTCTTATTTCCTTTCTTTGATGGTCTTATTCCTGAGGGGTGGTTACTTGATGTTGCATTGCGTAATACTGATGTCAGTATGCTTGACAGGATGTCCTTGTTATTGCTTTGTTGTAAAGACTGTATTGGAGCTGTAAGTGTTGAACCGATAATAGAGGAGGAAAATGCAAATGGGTAAATGCTTGTATTGTTATCGTCAACTTGACAATGGGGAGAAAGACTTTCATGCTAAGTGTGCAAAGAAGTTCTTTGGAACAGAGAAAGTGCCTGTTCTGGATTATACTTGTGAGGATTTGGAGAGGTTGGCAATACAGGCTATTAAAGTTCAGACATCACTTACTGGTGTACAACCAAAATTATCTTTGCATCTTAATGAGCATGATGGGAGCCAGAGATTGACCATTGTTGGTTTGTGGGGAGGTTTTATATGTAAACCTCAAACGCTACAATTCGAGCTGATGCCGGAGACAGAAGATTTGACGATGCATTTGGCTGAGTTGGCTAGAATAGATGTGGTACCACATACGTTGATGCGTATGGCTGATAATAGCCTATGTTACTTGACAAAGAGGGTTGACCGCTTGAGTAATGGTGAAAAGGTGGCTATGGAAGATATGTGCCAATTGACTGAAAGGCAGACTGAACATAAATATAAAAGTAGTTATGAACGTATAGCTAAAGCGATAGTGCAATATTCTTCAATGCCTAAAATGGATGTTACCAATTTTTTTGAGGTTATATTGTTTTCATGGATTACCGGAAATAATGATATGCATTTGAAGAACTTTTCTTTGTATGAACCCATAGATGGTATTATACGTCTAACTCCAGCTTACGATATGCTTAATGCTGTGATTTTAAATCCGAAAGACGATGAAGAATTGGCATTGACTCTGAATGGGAAAAAGAAGAAACTGAAACGGTTGGACTTTATATCATCTGGTGTGATAATGGGAGTTGAGCAGAAGACCATTGAGCGCCTTATTCAGAAGTATGTAAAGCTTTTGCCTAAAATAGAAGAAATTATTGATAGGTCATTTCTGAATGATGAGCTTAAAGATAAATATCGGACGTTAATACGCGAACGAATTGATAGATTAAATAGAGTGTGATGTTTGTTTTTGAACATTTCGTGAATATCAGCTTTAACGCCTTGGAGAAGTTCATCCATTGTTATGATTTAAGCGTGAATACTCCTGTCTTTAGGCAGGAAGAAACAGGAAAAAAGAAGAGACACCAGTCTCAGAAGCTCATGCCTTTAGGCGTGGGTAGCTCACGACTTTTGATAGTATCATGGTATCTAATTTTGTCCGAAATTAATGTTTTTTTCGGGCAAAACAACTTGTTTGACTTGTTTTGTCCGAAATTCGTGCTTTTATTCGGACATTTTAATGTGTATAAATAATTAGCTGGTTGATTAGGTGACTGTTTGTTCGGTTTCTCGCACGATTCGCATAATAGACATTTGGGGAAATGTTTTTCAAATGAGTTTTGCCGCACACGAATAGCCGTGTGCGGTTTTTCTTTGCAAGCGGTTCTTTCCTCCACCCACCCACATTTATGAATCCGTTCTGTCGGCGAACGCCATTCGTCTGCAGAACAGGATATTTCTTTTCTCCCACTGGAAAGAACCTGGTATCTGCGGCACCGGAACAAGGTAACCCGACAGGGCATCTTCTTTTTGGAAGTTTCCACATCCAATCCATCACTAAAGACTTCTTCGGCTTGATTACACATACAGCACAGGCTCTTGTCATTTCTCTGGATATATCTTTGCCTGCCACCGTCATTGTTGACGCAACGCTTTCACCGCCATTCTTCTCTCACTATCCGTCCTTTACCGGTGCGTTCCTTTTGAACCTGTATATGTAGCTACGTCGTTCTTACTGCTCCGTCGAGAGCTGATGAAGGTTTCTCACCAATCTGGGCTATTGGCATCATCCAAAGCTATGTACTGCACTTGCTTTCAAAATTGGTGCGGAAGATCATCAGTACAAACCATGTGAATAATCAACTTTTTCAGATGAATTTTTCCCCGAAGTCACATCATATTTCCTTGGTGCAAAGGTAGGGAACAGCAAACACTTTTACTGAAAGTGTATATGGACGATTCACAAATGACGGAAACCTATTTGCGTCAGAATCTTCCTTTTTCCGCTACGCGCAAAAAGTGTATTCGGCCGAAATCATTTGCTGCCATCTTATCCAATAAAAAATATAATAATCTTCCTTTTTCCGCTCGCACAAAAAGAGTATTCCCACATTTTTTCATGGCTACCATGTAGTCTGCCCCTCAAATGGAGCACCGTAAAAATGATTAAATAACTTCTAAAATTCATACATTATGAAAAAGATTGAAAATACATTCACAGTTTCTGGTTTCGTAGCTAATGACGCTCTAATCCGCAGTTTCCAAACAGCAAGCGTAGCACGCTTCTCAATCACAATTTGCCGCCCGGAGAAAAACGGTGAAGAAACCATCTATGCATCAGCTTTCATGCCGATGGAGGCTTGGCGCAAGAACGAAGCAGCTGACTCATTCGATAAGATCAAAAAAGGAACACACCTTACAGTAAAGGGATATTTCAAACCTGAAGAATGGGTTGATGCTGAAAGCGGACAGAAGCGCAACAGAATTACAATGGTGGCAGTGGAGTTCTATCCTACTCCAGAGAAAGAAGAACAACAAGCTCCTGCACCTGCTGAAAAGAAATCGGAAAAGCCGAAGAAGAAATCTTCTAAATAAAGAATGGGAGGTGAAAACCTCCTTTTTTTTATGCCCGGTCGGGAAGTGCGATGGCGTTCACGCAGAGATTCTTGCCCACCCACCCCATCACGGTAGCGGCTGTATTCTTTTTCTGTTGACTTCGGTTAATATCGCAACTCGGCAAGCTCGCAGGGATGATAACCGAAGCCGAAAAAGAAGAACACCTATGTATATGATGCCGCATTTTCCGACACGGAGCTTAGGCTTCGCCTAAACAACCTCTGTCTCCAGGTGCTTTCTCGCATCATGTACACAAGTGTCCGCTACAGCCGTATCTCTTACCCAATAGCCGACACCGCAAGCGGTATCGGCCGCAGCGGAAGTCACTGCATGGCTGCCTATGGTCGCTATTCCATTCCGATCGCCAAATTGCCAAAGGAAAAGTTTCTCCGGAAGTATTCTCGTGAGAGGGCTGATTTTTTCAGGCGTGGCAGGTCATTTGAAAACGGAGTTGACTATTCTGTCCGCTTTCTCCAGAGCTGCGTTAATGATTCGCTCCTGTTTCTCCTTGTCGGTGAGTTTTCTTCTACCTCGCTTAGAGAAAGGAGTACCGTATTCTTATAGCCTAACGACAAGAGCGTTCTTGTCGTTTCGTTGTAGAGTGTCCTTATGCGCTCGTAGGAAGTAGAGCGCATAGGTCTGAGGCTACAGGAGGTGGCGGTCTTTATTAGCTCACTTGCCATTGTTCTGTTCCTCCTTGAATAGGTCATAGACCAACAGAGGGCTTTGATAATATAGTCCGCTGTTCTTGTCGAGCAGCTTTGAATAGGTTTCCGAATTATACACCATATCCAAAGCCTCTTTCATTCCGATATGGTAATCACGCATCACATGATCCGTCAGTTCGGTAGTGATGCATTCTATCATGAATTGTTCATCGTCTGTCATAGCTTCTTCAATAATTTGATTGCCCGTTCCGTTCCGAAATAATACTGGGTAGTCAGTCTTACGAATAATCGTGCAAGAAAGTCCATTCCTTCAGGTGTGGGATGAATTGTTCCCAGTTTTGAAGGATTTTGAGACCGACGACAACTATCTGTTCTTTTGGTCTTCTATATACCGGATGATTGTCTCTTCCGATATATGACCGATGGTTTCCACGTAATAGGAACGAGTCCATAGGGTAGGCAGTTTGCTCTTCAGTTCCGGAAATTCCTTGCGAAGCTCGTGTGAAGTAAACCCCTTAAGCTGGTAAACCACATGGGCAGGTGCATCCGCAGGCCCTACTCTGATGAATAGGCGTACATGGTCGGGCATGACTTCCATTTTCTCAATAACCCAGCCGTTTTCACGGCTCTTTTCGAGAAGAAGTTCCTTCAGGCGAATATCTATTCCGTCCACCAAAACCTTTCTTCTGTATTTAGGACACCAGATAAGATGATAGGAGACATTGCAAACGCAGCTTTCATCTGTTTTCCACCGTATTGTGCGTGTTGAATCGAAATCTTTCATTTTTTTTATTGGTTTAATGTTGCAAATATAACAAATAAATATTATATTTGTGTCATATACATATCATTTATGCAGAGAATATCGTACAAATACAAGGTCTATAAACAGAACCGTAATCACCAGAAGCGGCTCGACTCCCTGATGCGTATAGCGGCAGAGGTGTACAACCATGCTCTTGCCCTGCATAAAAGATATTACAGGCTCTTTCATAAGAGTCTGTCAAAGAATGCTCTTCAGAAGCACATTGCTAAAATCAAAAACAGGTGTTACAACCACTGGATCCTTCTGAATTCACAGGCTATTCAGCAGATAACTGACCGTATCTATAGCGGATATGACCGTTTTTTTGCCCATGACGCTAAACATCCTCCGAAATTTAGGAGCGGACGTAAGTACAGGTCGGTAACATTCAAGAATAGCGGATGGACCTTGAACGGTAATGCGTTCACAGTGAATGCACTTCACCTCAGATTGAAATTTCACTGCTCCAGAGCCATTGAGGGCAGAGTAAAGACGGTATGTCTGTTGCGTGATGCCGTGGGAGACTGGTGGCTGTCCTTTTCCGTAGAAAAGGAAGAAAGCAAAATGCCGAAGAAACCGATGACGGGTAAAACCGCAGGGTTTGACTTCGGATTAAAACATTTCCTTACGGGAGCGGACGGGCAGAAGATAGACTCTCCCCTTTGTCTAACTCATGCCATCGGACAGCTTAAACACAAATCACGCAACCTTTCACGCAAGGTAAAGGGCAGCCGTAGTCGTGTCAGAGCCAGACGCGACCTTGCACGTCTACACCGGCGCGTCTCATGCCTGCGAAGTGATTTTCATTGGAAACTCGCCCTGCGTTTGGTGGAGGAATATGACGTTATCTGTCTGGAAACACTGCATATGAATGCCATGAAACGTCTATGGGGGCGTAAAGTCAGCGATTTGGGATTCGCCGAGTTTGTTAACATCCTTTCCTGCCAGTGTACCAAGCACGGAAAGAAACTCGTCAGAATCAGTCAGTGGGAAGCGACCAGCAAGACCTGTTCTGCGTGCGGATATAAAGAAGAAAGTATGCCGTTGAAGATTCGAGAATGGACATGCCCGTTATGTGGCAAGACACATGACCGAGATATTAATGCGGCACAGAATATTTTAAGAGTCGGGACATCGACTCTGGGAAGAGGGAACGTAAGACTCGCTTAGCGAGCTGTTCCCGATGACAACCGAATCCCATTCCTAAAGGGACGGGAGTATGTCAATTTCTGTTCCGCCATTTTCATGGCTTGTTCCTTATCCTCTGTCAGATAAAAGCCCTGTCCGAAATCCTTGTTGGGGCGTGTCTTTGTCAGGTCTATTTCCTTTATATCCTGATTTGAACCGTGATAGAGTATCATGCCAACTGTCCTCCCTGTCTTTGGCAGTAGGCGGTCAAGTCATCTACTGCATCTTCGATGGAGAACAGATGTTCCACATCATATCCTTTGTCAATGAAGTCTATCCCTTTCCAGCGTTTGAGATAGTTGAATGCTTGCGGCAGCGTGAGCCTGTGCTTCTTGGCAAACTCCGAGATGCAAATCACGGTGTATTCTATCTTGTCCTTGGTTTTAGTTTCCATGTGCTTTAAGTGTTTCTCCGGTCATTAATTTAATCTAATATATTTTTTGAAGTTTTGGTTACGTTTGTCGCTATTCCATTCACTCTTTATATTCGGGAAAATCTGTTTTATGGTGTCAGTTCCGTAAAATCTGATGATTTCTTTGATTTCCGTTTCGTTGCCATATTCTAAGGTGCGTTGGATGACCCATTCTTTGTTGCGAATCCAGTTTATCATTTCAATTTTGGTGTCCCAGAACAAGCCTTTGCTGATTTTTGTCAGATCAGGATGTATCGCTCATTCTTGCGCCATGACATAATTATATATGTCATGATTGGTCTGTATTTTCATGAAAAAGCCCTCGATATTGATATTCAAGGCTCTCTCAATAGACAAAGAGGCTTTGATGTTGAATTTGCGTTGCCCTTTGATATAGTCATGAATACGTTGGGGATATTCGTTAGACATATCCGCTAATTCCTTTTGAGAGATGTTCTTCCTGCTCAATATAACCTCTAAGATTTTTCCTGCTGGAACATCACTCATCATCAGGTATTTTTCATATTTCATCTCCATGTGTTCTGTGTTTTAGTTTTCACAAAGATACGCCTTGTTTGTGTAATAACCAAATTTGGTTATTACCTTTTTTCTCCAGTGATGTTTTTCCTAAAGTACATTCCTCCATTTCGTTCCCCTGCTGTCAGAAGCTCGCTATTCATCCGTATAAACGGAATCCGTCATACTGTCACCTCAGATTTTACAGTGCAAAGGTATAGCAGTCTTGACAGATGGCAAGCAACGCTCGGTCACTCGCTATCGACGAAGATATTTTTCAGCAGACTTCCGCAGTCTGGGTATTCTAAAAAATATCATTGTCGATTACTTGCCGTACTGCCATATCAGACTGCAACTTATTGAAGCACGTAAAAACAAGGTGACGACAACATGACGGAATATTAAAAAAAACTCGCTTTGACGGAAACGAAAAATCCGTAAAAACGATGACTCTTACAAGCCAGAATATATTTTTTAAACCCCTAAATGATGTGATTATGAGAAATGGATTTGAAGTCAACGGTGATTTTAGAGTAATGGAAAGTGCGGAACTTGTTTTCATCTTGACTAATAGCAGCAAGCAAACTCTTTGTGTACAGGAAAAGGAGGTGGCTTATAATGATGATGATGATTTCGAAAGTGTCTTGGCGAAGATGACCCCAAGTAAGAGAACTTTAGTTATGGCTGGAGTTGAGCTGTATAAACGCTCTTTGTCTCAATACAATCAAAAACCGATACTTAAAAGTAGTGAAGATGTTTACGATTATATGCGCCCCATTTTAGGAGATAACAAAACGGAAGAATGTTGGGCTATATTCGTTAATTCGAAACTGAGAACTATCAAAAGATTGCGACTTGCGGCAGGAGGCTACAGTGATTGTCTTGTTGATGTGAGAGTTTTGCTGAAAGAAGCTATTCTGTGCGGTGCTTGCGGTTTCTTCTTCTGTCATAACCATCCGAGTGGGTCTTATTCTCCAAGCATACAGGACAACGATATGACTCAAACAATTGCAAAGGCTGCAAGAACGCTGAAACTGAGAATGCTCGACCATGTGATAATTTGTAGTGACGGCTTCTATAGCTATGCGGATGAAGGCAAAATATAAGATGTATATTCCCTACCTTTTGGCAGGGAATATACATTGAAAACATTAATAAATCTTTGATGATAAAAAATCATGCGATATTCAAATGTATTACGTATCTTTACATCATGTGAAAAGGAAAATAACTTTAAAACATACACTCATGAAGTCTATTATGGTCTATAAAACAGATGGCTGGTTCTTCCGAAAGTATAAGAAGAATTTGAAGATGTTCAGCGGTATCTCTAAAGAACAGTTCGAGGCTGCGAAAGAGAAGCACTTTGAAAGATGGACGAGAGCAAACAGAGAAGAACTGCATCAGCGTGACAAGTACCGCAGGAGAAGAGAAATTATCAGATACTTCGCCGAAATACCTTACGAGTACGAGGGTGACGGTCTTGACGATTATAACAAGTATCAACGCCCATGTAGCGATGGCATAGGCTATGTCAGTGTTTGTCCGGGCGAGAGAGCTAATAACTTTTATGTCGATGACCCTTTGACTGTAGCCTATCTAATGAAGAAATATAACAAATATACTAATAGTTGATAATGCCTTAACGCTGCGCTAACGGCATGACGGGCAGAAGTAATGAATATTTTGATTTAAAATAATTTGAATACATGAAAAGAGAAATACCTTTGTTTATCATCGACGTTAGTCGTTCTCACAAGTTGGGGGACTGTGATTTCATCACTTGCACAGACAAGGAAAATGGTTTTGTCGCAAAGGTGAGCTATGTTGAAGCCCAAAAAAGCGAGGTAGGGGACACTTTCAGGATAGAACCGAACAATACAGGATATGCCGCACGATTTGAAATTGTGCGGATGCTCGGAAGCAAACAGGACACTTCGGCTATGCGTACATTGCTGAAAAAGGCTACCCTGTATTTCTTTGAGAATATCCATTCAACTGTTTCTGCAGACGGAACGAGCGTTGGGGAAATGATTTCATTTTTAGACATTCTCATCCGTGGCAACAAATTTAATGCCGATGACCCTAATCTGTCGCTGCAACAGCGAAAAACAACACTGAAAGGAATCAACATGCTTGAACGAATTAAACAGCAACTCATGAAAAACTTGCACTTCCCAGCATATAACGGTTGAGGCATTGTCGGTTCTGATTCAGGACGATTTGCGGCGAACGATTTATTTCGCGCAACAGCAAAGAGAAATGTTTTTGCAGACGTTACGGAAAAACGCCGCAACGAGAACGGAAAAAGAACTGAAAGAGTATTCAAAGGAAATTAAAACTTCGGAAGAACGTATCGAAAGGCTGGATAAAATCATTGAAAGCCTTTACGAAGATAAAGTCGAAGGTAAGATTTCCGAAGAACGATACTTAAAAATGAGCGACACATACGAAACCGAGCAAGCCGATCTGAAAGAACGGGTTAAAACGTTGAAGTCGGAAATAGCGAAAGCGAAAGAAGACGACGATAAAATTCTCGATTTTATGATGCTTATTTACAAGTATAACAGTTTTGAAGAACTTACGCCCGAAATACTTCGCGCGTTCATCGAAAAGGTCGTTGTTCACGAAAAGACGAAAGTCGACGGACATTACAGACAAACGGTAGAAATCTTCTATAATTTCGTCGGAGCAATCGACCGTCCGATATGGGGCAACGAACTCTCTGACGAAGATGACTAAAACCAACAAACAGCAAGAGAAAAGGCGTGGCCTTACGCCGCGCCTGACTCCGAACCTTGCGCCTTTACCTGAAATTCCCTATGGAAACTACGGTAACCGCGCTCCGTTTTTTTTGTGCTGTTTTCAGATTTCGGTTGTTGTGTAACTGAATTCGGCTTAATTTTTGGAAAGGTATTGCGTGTCGGTACAAATTGTTGTATAATAAGTCAAAAGTACAACGGCAATTGAACGGAGGTAATAATGATTAAGAAGTGTATTTTATCGATTGTGGCGTCTGCGGCGCTGATTTTTGCGGCGCTAATCGGCTTTGTAGGCGCGCCGGCAAAAGCCGAGGAAGCGGCTAAGCCGATTGATATGTATCTTATCGGCGGACAGAGTAACGCCGCAGGGTATTCGCTTGCGAGCAAGGGCAACGTCGACGGCTCGTTTTCTAACGTAATGTACGCAGGCGAAGTCGACAAGCGGCTCGACGGCACGGGCGCGGGAAGCGGCAGCAACCTTTACTCTTATGCGACGTATAAAAAAGCCGTTACCGTCGGTTGCGGCGTTCGCAACGGATACATCGGACCGGAGTTCGGCATGGCAAAAACCCTTAATTCGTATTATTCGGGCGACAAAAAGGCTATAATATTCAAGTCGGCTGCCGGCGGCACGGCTCTTCAGAACAAATACAGCGGTCTTAGCGCGACTTACGGGAATTGGTATCCGCGCTCGATGTGGAAGACCGGCTTCACGCCCGACGCTAGCGTTTCGCCCACCGGCGTGCAGTACAAAAACTTTATCGACAATTTCAGACTGGTTTACAACACGCTTAAAGATAACGGTTACGAGCCGAAGGTCAAGGGCATGGTGTGGATGCAGGGCGAGGACGACCTCGGCGCGGCTTCGGCGTACAAAACGCTGATAAAAGCGCTCATATCGGATATTCGCACGGACGTTGCGGAGATAACCTACGACCGCGACAACGAGGTTATGCCGTTCGTAATCGGCGAAATCGCGACGACGTTTGCGGTTTACAACAATCCGAGCGTGCCCGAGTTCAATAATATGCAGCGCGAAGTAGCCGCCGAAACGGCAGGCGTTTACACCGCAAAGACGGACGACTTGATTATAGTCGGCGCAAACGGTATCGAGGGTACAGACAAATACCATTTCAGCGGCGCAGACATGGTGACGCTGGGCGAGCGCTTTGCCGAAAAACTGATTACCGCGACCGACGAAACGCTGGTTTCGCTGAACGTGATCGGCAAGAACGGCACTGCTTCATACAAGCTTTCGGACGATAGAAGCAAAGTGACGGTTACGTTGAAACCCGGCAAGAATTACAAGACTTCTTCCGTTACCGTCAACGGCGTCGAATTTGTCGACAAAGTGCAGGACAACGAACTGACGTTTGACGTCGGCGACGAAAAACGCTTTGCCGTCAAGGTGAAGTTCGCCAAAAAATCCGCGATTGCCGTTAAGGTAGAGTGCGGCGAGGGCGGCAGAGCCGAAGCGGACACGCCTGTGTACGAGGGCGACAGAATTGTAGTAACAGTCAAGCCCGACGCAGGCTACAAGATCAGATCCGTGAGTATCGACGGGGTCGAACTCACGCTTAACGCCGAAACCGGTAAGTACGAAAGCGAACCAACCGCGACGGCTTCCACGGTCAAGGTGGAGTTCGAGCGCGAAAATGCCGCAGACGACGGGAAAAGCGGTTGCGGCGGCAAGAACGCCGCGCTTGCGGTAGGTTTTGCCATTGCCGTTGCGGCGCTTGCATTGAAACGCGGCTGAGTCGATTATAAAATAGGTGACAATCTCACGTTTGTCAGATTTTACGAAAAAAATCACGACCTTAATTAGCGTAGGTCGTGATTTCATTACTTTATATATTTCGCACTTGCGAGGTAGGTTTCGAAAGAGGTTTTGAGTTTGGATTCGAGGGCGGGGGTGAGCGGAGTAAAGGGGCAACGGGCTATGCCGCAATCGATACCGTAGCGGAGAGTGGCGAGGTATTTCATTGCGGGGAGCAGGTTTTTGATACAAACGGCGGTGACGGCGTTGGCGGCGGACTGAACGGCGAGGGCTTCGTCGGTCTTTTTCGCTTTATACAGCCGATAGATTTCGGGGTAAGCTTCGAGCATAAAGTTAAAAGTCGAGCCGATAGCGCCGTGCGCGCCCATGGACAGCGCGGAGAGAAAGCATTCGTCCTTGCCGCTGTACACTTCCGCGCCGCTTGCCGCGATGATTTGCTGCATAGTGAAGTAGTCGGTGTCGGTGTATTTCAGCCCGATTACGCCGTCGATCGACATCAGCGCTTTGTATTCGTCGATCGTAAGTTTGCGGGTCGCGGACGGCAGCGAATACACGATCACGGGCAAGCCGACTTCGGCAAGTCTGCGGTAGTACTCCAGCACGCCCTCGAACGGATAAGCGAAGTAGAACGGCGGCACGGAAGCGATCGCGTTCGCGCCCGCGGCTTTGGCGTGGCGAGCGAGTTCCACGGAGTTATGCGCGCTTATCGCGCCGACGTGCGCCACGACGTAAGCGCCGTTCGCGGCTTTAATTACGGTTTCGAGCGTTTTTTTGCGCTCGTCCTCCGTGAGGAGAAAGCACTCCGCGCTCGAGCCGCCGGCGTAAATTCCGTCCGCGCCGCCGAGTAACACCGCTTTTGTGAGCCGCGTGAGCGATTCGTAGTTTACGCTTTCGTCGGCGGTAAAAGGCGTAATTATCGGCACTAAAAATTTATGTTTCATACTGATTTTCCTCGATATTCTTAATTTTGCGTTGGGTCCGGATTAGTCCGCGATTTTCCAGCGGGTGAAGCGGATAGCGTTCTTTTCGCCGGGCGCGTGTTTTTCGTAGTACACGGTCACGAGCGTGCTGTCGGGGGCTTCGGCGGTGCAGGGGTAGCCGAGATCCCAATCGGAGCTTAGGTCTGACAGAATAATTTCGTCGCCGTAAGTCTTGCCGCCGTCGAGGCTTATGCGCGCGATTTCCGCTTGCGGCGTGTTGCGGCGGGCGTAGGTGAGTACCAACGCTCCCGACGAGTGCACGAGGTAGTGCGGAGGCGAGCCGTCGAAACCGGTCGGGCGCGGCTCGGTGAACGTTTCGCCGTCGTCGAAAGAGAAGCACTGATGAATCGTGAACAAGCCATTGTCGCCCTGAAGCCGTATGCCGAGGACTATCGTGCCGTCCGGGAGAAGCGCGGCGTGCGGCTCGCAGTACAGCATGCCCGCGGGGGATTCGGCGATGAGTCCGGGCGCGCCGAAAGTCTTGCCGTCCGCGCCGATTTCCATCGAGTAAATGCCCTCGGGAAGTTTGGGGAAAGCGGTCTTCGCGCGGTCGTCGAACGCCCGACCGATCATAAGTAACCGACCGCTTTTGGTTTTCAGCAGTCCGTGCGGGGTGGTGACGGGTAAGACTTCTGGCGTAGAGAACGTGTAGCCGTTATCGTTCGAAACGGCGAGCGTAGCGCCTAAGAAACGCAGTTCGTCCTCGTCCGAAACGCGCTCGAGGTAGCCGTAGTTCGCCGCTTTTTCGGCGGGGGGGGAAGTTGTAGAGTTCGGCGTAGTACTTCTGCATTTCGCGCGAGTTGGTGAAAGAGGTCAGATACACCTTACCGTTCGCGGCGGTAAGCCCCGCGTCGCGGTCGTCGAGCGGTGTGTCGAGAATTTTGTATGGCGGAGTCCAGGTTTTGCCGCCGTCGGTCGAGCGAGCCGCCAGCACCTTGCCGAACGGGCAAATGTGCTGAACGCGATCGCCGCTCCACGCGCACAGAAGCGTGCCGTCGGGCAGCGTAATCACGCTCGGCCAGGCGTTGTAGTTGAATTTTCCGTCGAACTTACGGCTGATTACGCCGCTATCCGGTATTTCGTGTCGCATATTTTCTCCTTGGACCATTATTAGGGCTATCGGTAATGGCTAAAATAACCTAATTGCGTTTTCCGTTATTATTATAACCCGCTTTTCGCCCGCTTGCAATATCAAAATCGCGAAAAACTATAACGAAATTATAAAAAATTCTTGTCATATCGCTAGTAGTCGTGGTATAGTATAGTCGGGCGGGCGCTTTGCTTGTCCGAAATAACGCCGTAGCAGATTAAGAAATTACCGGAGAGGCGATAAATTATGGCTGAAATTTACGAATATTATTATGTCGGAGCGGAAACGGACGAACAGATCGAGCCACGGTTACTGACTTTTTCGCATGTTAAGAACGGACCGGCGAAAGAGAACGCGCCGCACTCGCACCCGTACCTCGAGGTGTTTTTGTTCGAAAAGGGCGAGGGCGTGTTCGAGAGCGGCGGCAAGCGCGTCAAAGTACGGGCAGGCGACGTTCTGGCGGTGGCGGGCGGCGTTACGCACGTTCAGTACTCCGGAACTTCCGATCCGCTGTCGTACTACTGCTTTGCCGCGACCGGGACGGAGAACTTCAGCGGCGGGTTCACGCTGGTCGGGGCGGGCGAAGCGGAGGAACTAAGGCGGCACGCGCTTGCTTGCAAAGCGGAACTCGGGTCGGATAAACCGCTGAAGAACGCGGCGGCTTCGGCGCACTTCAAGTTGCTGTACGTCGGCGTTTTGCGGGCGAGCGGCGTTACCGCGCCCACGAAAAAGCCGTCGCGCGCGGACGAGATCCGCACCTATATCGAAGCGCACTCGAACGACGAACTGTCGCTCTACGACATTTGCAAGCATTTTTACATCGCGAAAAGCACGCTTCTTTACGAGTTCCGCACGCGTTTCGGCATAAGCCCGTTGAAGTATCTTAACGTTTGCCGTATCGAACGCTCGAAAAAACTGCTCGCGGCGGGAGCGTCCGTCACCGAGGCCGCGCTTGCCGTCGGATTTTCGGGGTCCGCGTACTTCACCGAATTGTTTCGCCGTCGCACCGGTTACACTCCGTCCGCGTTCAAAAAACTCGGCGCGGGTGATACGGAGTAGCGATATTTATAGTTATGTCCGCTACGCGGGTGATATTTTTGCTAACGCAAAAGCGATATTTCGCCTTGCGGCGAAGTGATATCCGCGCTCCGCGCGGGTTAAGGATATATTTAGTAGTTCCATGCAGTGGATTCCACGAAACAGCCGAGCAAATCGCTCGGCTGTTTCTCTGACTGACGAGGTAAAAGTATAGCTGCGCGTTATAATTTAAAATCGAACGCGCAGTTTCTGTTTTCAGCCGTCATTCAGAGGAGCAAAACAGCCCCGACTATCAAAGCGCTGTTTTTGCGACGTGGAATCCCCCGCGGCAGAGAAGCAATTTGCCTTATTATCGATGACTAAACTAACCCGATATTTTGTTGCAGTCTTTTTTTGTTCTACCGCCACGTAATCGACCGGATTTACTTTCAAAATTTAAAAACACTTTTCAAAAAAACAGTTAATTATTGACAGTCGGCGGGTATTGACTAGCGATTAGGGGTGTGTTACAATATTTTCGGAGCCGGGGAAATATCCGATCCCGGCAGAGAATTACTTACAAAAAAAGGAGCGTAATGATGAAAAAACCTTTGAAAAAGATAATCACGACATTGCTTGCGGCGACTATGTGTTTTTCCGTCGCGGCTTGCTCGCCCGCAGTCCCTGACGGCGGCGAAGAAGAAAACGTCGATATCACCCGTACGCAACTGTACGTCTATAACTTTAACGGCGGTTTCGGTACGGAATGGTTGAAAGCGGCTAAAACGCGTTTCGAAGCAAAGCACGCCGAGGACGTTCTCGAAGAGGGGAAGAAAGGCGTTCAGATCATTATCAAAGCCAACAAGGATTCGAACAACGGCGACACGTTCTGGAACAACATTCCCAAAGCTCGCGAAGAAGTGTACTTCGTCGAGGGCGCGGACTACTACAAACTCGTCGGGAACGGCACTATGCTCGACATAACCGAAGCGGTCACGAATCCGCTTTCCGAGTACGGCGAAACCGAGAGCGTAAAGGACAAAATGTCCGCCGAACAACAAACGTATTACGGTGTAAAGAACGGCGCGAGCGCGACTTACTACGCCGTGCCGCACTACGCGGGCTACTGGGGCATTATCTACAACAAGGATCTTTTCGACCGTCAGGGCTACTACTTTGCCGACGATCAGTCGCTTTTCGAAGCGGGCAACCAACTCGCGCTCCGTTTCGTGCAGAGTTCGCTGGACAACACCAGAAAAAGCGCGGGTCCGGACGGCAAGTACGACACGGACGACGACGGACTGCCGACCACTTACGAAGAGTTTTTCCTGCTTTGCGACTACATAAAGGAAAAGAAAGACGTCGCGATCCAGTGGCGCGGCGTGTCGTACTCCGACTACGTCCAGACGATAGCCAACACGTTTGCGGTCGACTACGAGGGCAAGGATCAGTGGATGCTCAACTACGAGTTCGGCGACGGCAACGCCAAGCAGGCGAATACGCTCGGTAAAGTGGTAAACGGCGCTTTCGTGCGCGACGAAAACCCCACGACGATAACCGCCGGGAACGGCTACGAACTCGCCCGTCAGGAGGGCAAGTGGCACGCGGTGGAGATCATGAGCAAGATCTGCGCTCCGTCCTATAACGATTATCATAACGCGAACGCCTATAACAACTCGTACTCGCACCTCGACGCGCAGTCGGACTTCCTCTACGGCGGCGTCGACGGTAAAACGACTGCCGCGGCTATGCTGTTCGACGGCGTGTGGTGGCAGATGGAAGCGGCTTCGACCTTCTCGGACATGGTAAAACGCTACGGCGACGGCTATTCCGAGCAGAACAGAAACTTCGCGCTCATGCCGCTACCCAAGGCTAACGCCGAAAAACTCGCCGAGTCGCGTGCCGAGGGCGCTAAAAATCAGACCATGTACGACGCGCAGTACTCGCTTGCGTTCGTAAAATCCAACGTGGCGGACTATAAAAAGGAACTCGCGGTAGACTTTATTCGCTTCGTGAACAGCCGCGAATCGCTGGTCGAATACACGACGATCACCAACACCACCAAAGCGCTGAATTACAGCCTTACCGTCGAAGAAAAAGCGAAACTCTCGAACTTCGGCAGAAGCGTGATAAGTCTTCAGGAAAAGTCCGACATAGTCTATCCGTACTCGACGAACGCGAAGTATCAGAACAACGTTTCGCAGTTCCGCCCGAGCAGGCTGTACCGCACGAACGCGACCACCAAAGAGTACGCGCCCAGTACCTTCCACGAGGAAACTTCCGTTACCGCCGAGGCGTACTTCAACGGTATGGCGACGTATCTCAAAGACTTGTGGCCGAGCCTTAACTAAGGAAATTAACGATGACCGATACTCCCGTAAAAAAACGAACGCGAGCGGCGAAAGGCGATATGCTTTTCTACGTTCTTATGATGGCGTGGCCGATATTGCAGTTCTGCGTGTTCTATATCGCCGTCAAGTTCAACAGCATAATGTACTCGTTTCAGCGCTACGACAAGCTGAGCGGAGCGGTTACCTGGACGCTCGATTACGTTCGCAACGCGCTGAAAATGATGACGACAAGCCCCGTGCTTATCGACGCGATGAAAATGACGCTGTTGTTTTTCGTGCTGTTCACCGGCATAAACACGCCGCTCGGACTGCTGTTTTCCTACTACATAGCGAAAAAGCAGTTCGCAGCCGGATTCTTCCGCGTGTTTCTGTTCCTACCGTCCATAATCTGCTCGGTAATCATGGTGCTTATCTACGGCAACTTCGTGGACGTGGCTCTGCCCGAAATCGTGCGCGTCACCACCGGCAAGACGATCGGCGGACTGATGAGTACGAAAAGCACGCGCTTTTTCGCCGTTATGTTCTATAACTTGCTCGTCGGCTTCGGCGTGAACGTTCTGATGTACTCCAACGCCATGTCCGCGATCTCCGAGGAAGTGGTGGAAGCGGCGCACCTCGACGGAGCGACGGGCATCAAGGAATTCTGGTTCGTCACGCTCCCGTCGATTTATCCCACGCTGGTCACGTTCATGATCACCAGTCTTGCGGGAATGTTCCTCAATCAGTACAATCTGTACTCGTTCTTCGGCTCGGGCGAACACTTCGGACTGCAAACCTACGGACTGTACTTCTACGTTCAGACGCTGCTTGCCGACGGCTCGCGCGCCGAGTACTCGCAGATTTCCGCGATCGGCTTGTGGCTGACGTTCATAGCCCTGCCGCTCACTTACGGCGTGAAATTTCTGCTCGAAAAGTTCGGACCGAGCGAGGACTAAGGAGGCAAATATGGTTTCGATAAAGAAAAAAATAAAATTCGATATTCGCCTTACTCCCGTCACGGGCGCACTGCTCGCGTTCCTTATAATCTACGTCGTGCTGCTCGTCGCGCCGCTTATATGGGCGTTCATCACCTCGTTCAAGGCGCAGAGCGACTATCGTCTGAACGTTCTCGGACTTCCCGAAAAATGGGTGTGGAACTACTCGTACGTTATCAAAAACGGCGTGCTTCTTATCGGAACCACCGGCAAGTACGCCACCGTTCCGCAAATGTTCGGTTACACGTTCCTCTACGCGCTCGGTTGCGCGTTCACGAATACGCTCGTGCCGTGCATTACGGCGTACCTTTGCGCGAGATTCCGCTACAAGTTCTCCAAAGTCGTGTATAACGTCGTGGTCGTAGTCATGATACTTCCTATCGTCGGCAGTCTGCCCGCGGAAGTGCAGATGGCTCGCACGCTCGGTTTTTACGACCATATCTGGGGATTGTGGCTGATGAAAGCGAATTTCCTCGGGATGTACTTCCTTGTGTTCCACGCGGCGTTCCGCGGTATTCCGATGACTTACACCGAAGCGGCGAAGATCGACGGCGCGAACAATATGTCGATAATGACAAAAGTTATATTGCCGCTTGCGAAAAACACGTTCGCGACGGTAATGCTGATAAACTTCATTACGTTCTGGAACGATTACCAAACTCCGATGATTTATATGCCGACTTATCCTACGATCGCGCAAGGCGTGTTCGTAATGGCGCAGAGTTCGATGAACGGTTTAGCTACCGTGCCTATGCGTATGACCGGCACGATGATAATGCTGATTCCGATACTTATCGTTTTTCTCGTGTTCCAAAGACGGCTGCTCGGCAACCTTACCGTCGGCGGAATCAAAGGCTGAAAAAGGAGATGAAATATGATTAAAAAGAAGAATAAACGCATTATTGCCGGAGTGCTGTCGCTAGCTTTGTGCGCTACGACCGCGGGCGCGGCGGCAGCGTATCGCGGCTTTAACAAGGTCGACGGCGCGGCCGGCGTGACAGTCACCAGCGGCGTAAAGGCCGACGCGGCGTGGTCGGGCGGCGAGATCCGCGACGGTTACGAATTTTTATCCGAGTTTACCGTTCCCGCACATACGCTCACCGTGGGAAACAAGAGCGCGGAGGCGGACAGCGTGGTGATTTACCCCGACGGCACTGCGACCAAAAACAAGACGATCACGCTGAACCAAAGCGGCAGATACGAAATCCGTTATACCGCGGTCATCGGCGGCAAGACATATTACGAAAACGTTGAATTCGTCGTGAACAAGCACGCGTACTACTGCACCGGCTCGGGCGAAAGCCGTGTGGAGTACCGTTCCGACTTTTCCACGAAGTTCCCGCATACCTGGTGGACGGGCGCCAATACGACGGAAACGCGCTACAACGACTTTAATAAAGCGGGCTTGCTCGTCGAGCTCAAGCAAGGCGACAAGTTCGAGTGCGCGAAACTCATTGACCTCAACGACCTCAAAAAGACCGATCTCTTGTTCGGCGTTACCGCGATACCGTACGTTCAGGGCGTGTGCGACTTCGAGCGGCTGGACTTCGTGCTGACCGACTCGGCAGACCCGAGCATTTCGCTGAAAATCCGTGCGCGCGGCTACCTTAACGACGGCGACGAATTCCCGTACACTTATATTCTCGCGGGAGGGCAGAATCAGGCGCTCAAGGGCTACGAGGCGGGCAAGAAACTCATTCACGTCAACGACGAATGGGGTACAGGCACGAATCACAGTTTCTACGGAATGTACAACTGTATTTACGGCACTTACAACGACCCCGAAGCGCATCAGATACTCAAACTCTATTACGATACGGAAGAGAAAGCCGTCTACACGCAATGGAATACCTATCGCGATCGCTATCAAAGTCGCGTAATCGACCTCGACGATCCGCAGTTCTTCTCCGATCCGTGGTCGGGCTTCCCGTCCGGAAAAGCAAGGCTGACGATAGAAGCGGGCGTATACACGGGCGAAACCGCGCGGTTTCTGGTGTCGACCATCGCGGGGCTTGATCTTTCCGAAACCGAATTCAACGAAACCGATCCGCCCGAAATCACGGTGAACAGCGACTACGAAACCATGCCGAAAGCGGTCAAGGGCGGAACTTATCCGATCCCCGCGGCTACCGCGTTCGACGCTTATACCGGCAAGTGCGCGGTCAAAACTTCCGTATGGTACAACTACGGACAGACCAACGCCGTGAACGTGCAAGTGAACGGCGGCAGATTCGCGACCGCGAAGTCGGGTACTTACGCGATCGTCTACGAAGCGAAGGACGCTTACGGCAATACCGCGAAAAAAGTGCTGTGGGTGGAGTGCGAAAAGGACTTGCCCGCGGTAGGAATCGAATTTTACGGCGACTACGAAACCGCTTGCCGCGCGGGCGAGAGAATAGATCTCGCGGCGTACACGCTCGGCGGCGGGAGCGGCGATATCGACGTGACCTTAACGGCTACGATCGGCGGCGTTACCGAAACGGTCGGCGCTTCGTTTATCCCGAGAAAAACTGGTGCTTATAAGATCGAATACGTTGCGACCGATTACCTCGGACGCACGGCGACGGCGAGTTACGATCTGACCGTCACCGCTTCCGGGACTCCGATTTTCGGCGATACGCCCACGCTTCCCGTGGCGTACATAAGCGGTACGAAGTACGTTATCCCCGCGCTTTATGCGGACGACTACGGTAGCGGCGAAGCGAAGAAAGTTGCGGCGACCGTGAAAGTTACCGACGGCAACGGCGAAAAGAACTATAACGCGGGCGAAACGTTTACCCCGAGCGCGGGCGAAAGCAATTCGCTTACGCTTGAATTTACAGCGGGCGGCGCTTCGGTTACTTATACAGTGCCATGCGTGAACGTCAGAGCCGCGAACAAACTGCTTGCCGCGGAGAATTATCTCGTTACAATCGGCGCTGCCGCGACCAAGGATGACAGCGGCGTAATCGTGACGGCCGAAGGCGAGCGCGGAGAAGCGGCGTTCGTAAACTCCGTCCTTGCCGAAACGTTCGACGCAGAACTCTCGTTCCCGAACCTCGCGACGCTTACCGAAGTGGACGTTACTCTTACCGACTCTGCGGATAAAAACGTTTCCGCGACGGCTCGGCTCGTCCGCGATGGCAGAAATACGAGGATTATAACCTCGGGCGGCGACGCGGCTGTATCGGTCGCGGGTTTTGGCGTGATCGACAAGACGAGTTCGCTCGGTTTTTCTTCGGGCGCGTTCGTACTCGGCGGCAACCGCGTAGCGGTGACTAAGACCGACGACGGCGCGGCGTTTACCGGCTTCCCCTCGGGCAAAGTCAACGTGAAAGTGACGGTTATCGGGGATGGTGGCGGCGCGAATATCAAGATCAATTCAATTAACGGTCAGGCGCTGTCCTCGAAAACCGCGCTGGACTTCGTTGCGCCCGAGATCTATATCGGCGGCGTTTACGGCGGCACTCACGAAGCGGGCGCGGTCGTGACGCTTCCCGCCGCGGACTACGCGGACGTTCTCGACCCGAGCGCGATCTGTACCGTGACGGTCACCGACCCCGACGGCAACGCGGTAACCGACGTAGACGGCGTTACTCTCGGCGGTGTAGCCCCGGAAGAGTACAAAATAAAACTCGATAAACTCGGCGTGTATACGGTCATGATCACCGCAAAAGACGCCAATGGCAATATTTCCAACCGTGTTTACTCGATTAAGTCCGAGGACGTTACCCCGCCGGTACTTGCGATAAACGGCGAGTGGAAGAACGGAAAACTCGGCGAAACGTACACGCTTCCCGAGATCTCGGTAACCGATGACAACGGAGAAACCTCGGTGCGCATTATGGTGCTCGACCCGAACGGCAAGGTTACGGTGCTTAAACCCGGTGTGAATGTGATAAAGTTCGCGGTCGCGGGCAAGCACACGATCACAGTCGTGGCGCGCGACAAGGCGGGCAATACGACCAGTACCCGAGTGGCCGTCACCGTGAACGAGTAGAGGAGGGCATAATTATGAAAAAGAAATACGGCGTAATAGCGTTGATCCTCGCGCTCGTCCTGGCACTTACCGCTTGCGGCGGCAACAAGCCCGACGATAACGGCGACGACAGCAAAGAGGACAAAAAGATCGAGCAAACGCTCGTTACCGACAACCACCTTTATACCAAAGGTTTGCACAAGATAAGTGTTACGGCGAACGCCAACAGAAAGTTTATCGAGAACGGAAACACCGATTATAAAATCGTATACGCAGACGGAGATCACGGCAAGCGTGCGGCGGAGTTTCTCGTTAAGCAAGCGTTTGCGGCGAGCGGTGCGTACATAAACGCTGTTCCCGCTTCCGAGTACGACAAAGCCTACGACGACAGCGACAAACTTATCGTTATCGGCGTGGAATCGCTGTTTAACGCGGCTGGGCTTACGATGCCCGCGGACGATATCGGCATCACCGGTTACTATCTTAAAACAAAAGATAATTCTGTGTTTATCGGCGTAAAGCACGCTATGGGGTGTCAGGCAGGTACGCTCGCGTTCCTCCGCTATACGTTCGGCTACGAAATGTATTCCGACGATATGGTGACTTTCGAGAATAAGGGCGAAACCATTCCCGATATGGAGATCGTCGAAAAGCCCGACTTCACGTTCCACCGCGACGGCAACGGCATGGGCGTTTATCACCCCGACGCAATGTACGGCTTGGGTTTCCAGGGCGCGAGCTGGATCTTCGCTTCGGTAGGCGAAAATATGTGGCATAATACGTTCGACTATCTGCCGAAAAATACTTATAAAGACAAACACCCGAAGTGGTACTCCGACAACGGCGCGCAACTTTGCTACACCGCGCACGGCGACGAAACCGAGTACGCCGAAATGGTGGATACGGTCACTGCGGTCGCGATAGATACGCTGAATAAGTATCCCGAGCGCAATACGATCACGTTCACCATTCAGGACGGTATGTCGGGTTGCGAGTGCGCCGCGTGCCACGCCATGGTCACGACTTACGGCGCGGAATCCGCCGCCGCGGTCAAGATGACCAACGCGGTCGCGGACAAAGTGAAAAAGCACTTCGACGACGAAGCGAAAGCGAATAACACCGCTTCCCGCGAGTTCACGATTCTTATCTTCGCCTACAACTATATGGAGCAAGCCCCGGTCAAGAACGTGGACGGCAAGTTCGCGGCGGTAGACGACAGCGTGAAACTCCACGACAATGTGGGCGTGTACATAGCGCCGCTCAACGGCACGGACGTCGATTACAGCCGCTCGTTCTACGACGAGAACAACGCGGACACCCGCACGCTGATAGACGGATGGTCGGCGCTCACCGACAATATCTATCTGTGGCTGTACGAAACGAACTTCGCGCACCTCGCGTACCCGTTCAATTCGTGGGACAGTCTGATCGAAACCTACCGTTACGCTGCGGAAATCAACGCGGTGCACGTCAACAACCTCGGCGTGTTCTACGGTCAGGCGAACCCTACGGGCTTCACGCGGCTCAAGGACTATATCGACGCAAAGGCAATGTACGACGTGAACGTCAATTACGTCGAACTCGTGGACAAATTCTTCGACGGTTACTTCGCCGAAGCAGCCGAGCCGATGCGTAAATTCTTCGACGAACTCAACGTATGGATGCGCGAATTGCAGGAAACCTATCCCGACGACGTGAAAGGCTATTGCTACGAGCAGATAAACAAGGAGCAGTACTGGCCTAAGCGCATGCTCGAGGGCTGGCTCGACTATATCGACGAGGCGTACAAGAGCATCGAAAAGTACAAGGGCGCGGAGCAGAGCAAGTACGAGGCGCTATATAAGCATATCCTCGCGGAAAGTATTTTCCCGAGATTCGCGCTGCTCGAACTTTATAGCGGCAACTACGCCGAAACCGCGCTTTATTCTACGCGCGTGGCGTTCAAGGACGACGTGGAATCGCTCGGGTTGGACTGGCTGGTCGAAGCCGATCCGTTCACCGGGCTGAAACAGTACACTTACAGCGAACTGTTTAAATCTTGGGGAATTTCTTAAAAAAGGAGAGAAAATAGATGAGAACGAAAAAAAGTATGCGAAAAGTACTGACGTTGCTTGTCGCGCTCGTAATGTGCGCGTGCTTCGCGGTCGCTTGCGGCGGTAATCCCGATCCCGCGCCGGTCCCGGAGCCTACGCCCGATCCCGCGCAGGCTGCTTCGATAGTGCTGGACAAGACCGAAGTTTCTATCGAACTTCACGAAAGCTACACGCTGACCGCCGCCACCGAAAACGTGACCGGCACTATCGCGTGGACGAGTTCGGACGAGAGCGTCGCGACAGTCGACTGCGGCAAGATCAAGACCTTGAAAGAAGGTAAGACCATCGTCACGGCAAAAGCGGACGGCGCGGAAGCGACCTGCGCGGTCACCGTGTTCGACGGCGGCACCGCGCCCGTACTCGAGATCGAAACCACGTCCGTAGGCGTGGACAAGGGCGGCAAGTACGCTTTCGACGTAGCCGCGCTGTGGAAAGGCAATGCGATCGAGGACGAGAATATCGAATACACCTGGCGATTGTCCGACGGCGCGACCGAGGGCATAGCCGCAGTCACGACGCGCGCCGACGGCAAAGCCGAAGTAGAGGGCATCGAGTACGGCGATACCGAATGGACGGTGTCGGCGAGCGTATACGGTCATAACCTCGCGGGAAGCGTGGCTATCAAGGTCGTGGACTCGAGCGTGAATTTTCGTGCGGGCGAGAACGTCAAAAACGCCGAGAACGGCTTTAAGATCGATCTTTCGCTGTCCGGTTTCAAGGGACTTGCGACCACCGCGATTAACGTAGACATTTACAACGAGGACGTAAAGTCCGACGATACGCTCACGTGGGCTCAGGTTGACGGCGAGGAATACGTCGGCTACGAAGGCGGCGTGCTTACGGCGATCGCCGAGGGTAGCGCGACCTTTACCGCGACCTATAAGAACAACCCCGTCAGCCTTACGGTCAACGCTTACCGCCCCGAAATCGCGGTGGAAAAGAACGTTATTTTGGAAAGAAAAGACGGCAGCGGCACGGGCGCGATCGCGCTTGACTTCACCGAATTTACCGTCAACGACAAAACGCTCGTTATCGAAGGCACGGTAAAGGGCGCGACGGTTGCGGGCTCGGAAGTTTACTTCGCGTTCGATCAGGGAACCGATACGCTCACGTTCGAGCGCAACGGCTTGGTCGCGAGCCGCGACGAAATGGGCAAAGCCCTCGCGTTCAAGGTCGAAACCGACAAGGCGACTTACGCGCTGACCGCGGAAGTTTACACCGAAGTTATCGAGAATAAAGAAGAACTTTACGCGTTCGGTACTTCGATGCCCACCGACGGCTACTATATTCTCGGCGCGGACATCGACGACGCGAGCGCTTATCCCGCAGCCGGCGATTACGGCTGGACTTTCAACGGCATTTTCGACGGCAGAGGACACGAGATCCGCGACTTCAACCCGGGCGGCTCGGGCTTTATCTGCAGAATGGGTAACGACGGCATTTTGCGCAACGTAAGTTTCCTTAACGCCGTTCAGGACACGTTCTGGGCGCGCGACCCCGCGATTATCAACCTCGGCGGTACCGGCACGTTCGAGAACCTTTATATCCACGTGAAATGGATGTACGCCGCGGGCAAAAATTTCGATAACGGCATGAAAGGCAGAGCGGGTATCTTCAACGTTACTCCCGCAGCCGGCGGCTTGCCCAAAAAGATCAAAAACGTAATGGTAGTCGTCGACGAAGTTCGCACGAGCAACGCCGACAACACCTCCGCGGTAGGCACGGCGACCGTTATCGGCTACGTCGACCTCAACAACGGCATACTCGATAATCTTTACGTCGTAGGTCCCGACAACCTTAGCGTTACCGCTTCCTCGTGGGACGCGGGGCAAACTCCAGACGTCGTAGGTAAATACGCTTCGATCGACGCGCTTATTGCCGCCAACAACGACTACAACGCGTTCAAGGGCGTAGGCTTCTGGCAGATCACTAGCGACGGTATTCCGTACCCGGCGAGCATGAAATACGTCCGCAACGTTACCTCGAACAAGGGCGGCGAAGTCGTCACCGTAGACGGCGCGGAAACCTACACCGTCGATATCGGCGACGTGACCGTAAAAGGCACGCTCGATTCCGTCACGGTAGGCGGCAAAGCGGTGAATACGTTCTCGTACGCGGACGGCAAACTCACGCTTAACCTCGCGGAAGCGGGCGGTGTGAAAATTTTCGGCGAACAAGCCGTAGTCGCGACTTTCGTTAGCGGCGAGGACACCTTAGCCGTCACGAGCAAAGTGCTGTTTATCACCAAGAAAATCGCTACCGCCGCGGAGTTCAACAATATCGCAACCTGGGCGAAACAGGTTTCGGGTACGAACGACTACAACGGCTATTTCGTACTTACTGCCGACCTCGACTTCGAGAGCGACAATTCGAAGTACGACAGCGAAATTTCCACCACTACGAACGTGTTCTACGGCACTATCGACGGCAGAGGTCACAGCATTAAAAACCTCTCGATTGCGACCGAAAAACGCGACCAGAACTTCATCAAAGCGCTCGGCACGGGTGCGGTCGTCAAAAATCTCGCGTTCGTAAACGCGTTCTGCGGAACGGACGGTCACGGCGGCGATACTTTCTTCGCAAGTTGGAAGAGCGGCGTGTACAGCGTGGAAAACGTGTATATCGACTTGAAATTCGCTAGCATCGGTTGGGGCGTGAACGCGTTCGGAGCGCCGATCGGCGGCTTCAAGGCGAAGAACGTGGTCGTAAAGATTGCGGACAACGTACCGAAAGCGTATTTCTCGGCGCAACTCTGCACCGCAGACGGCTATATCGACGGCGTGTACTTCGTGACCGGCGCGGCTACGAAAGCGTTGTCGCAGGGCTACAAAGCCCCGGGCGGAGCAAACGCTTCCGCACCTAACGGCAACTGGACTTACGGCGTTTACGCTTCCGACGAAGCGATGAAAGCGGCGAACAACGATTACTCCGCATTCGAGAGCGAGGACTTCTGGAAAATCACGAGCGACGGCTTGCCGTACCCCGCAAATCTCAAATACGTTCGCAGCGTTACTTCGAACAAGGGCAGCGAAGTCGAAACCGCGACCGCGGAAACTTATACCGTGGATATCAGCGACGTGACCGTAAACGGCAACCTTACCGCCGTTACGGTAGGAGGTAATGCGGTTACTACGTTCGCGTATGCGGACGGCAAACTTACGCTTAACCTCGCGGAAGCGGGCGGCGTGAAAATCTTCGGTGAGAAAATCGTAGTCGCGACTTTCGACAGCGGCGCGGAATCGCTGGGCGTTACCGCCAAAGTGCTGTTTATCACCAAAAAGATAGCCACCGCCGCGGAGTTCAATAACATCGCGACCTGGGCGAAACAAGTCAGCGGCAACGACGATTACAACGGTTATTTCGTGCTGACTGCCGATCTTGATTTCGAGAACGATAGCACCAAATATACGAGCGAGATTTCCAACACCGCCGGCGGCACGTTCTACGGCACGATAGACGGAAGGGGTCATAAGATTAAGAACCTTACGGTTACTATGTCGGGAAATTACGGTTGGAACGCGGCGTTTATCGGCAAACTTGGCGACGGCGCGGTAGTTAAAAACCTCGGAATGACCAACGCCAGAATGGGAACCAAAGATTCATCCGGTAACGGCGAAAACGGCGGCGATACTTTCTTTTCCGGCAGCGGTAGCGGAGTTTACAGTCTTGAGAACGTTTATCTTGAACTTACGTTCGGTAAAAACGTAACCTGGAAGGCTCAGGCGTTCGGAGCAAGCACGAAAGGCTTCAAGGCGAAAAACGTAGTCGTAAAAATCGGCGGTGCAGATGCCGTCGCCAGACATTTCGCGTTCCAAGCGTACGTATCGAAAAGCTATCTTGACGGCGTGTATCTCGTCAGCGACGCTTCCTCAATCGCATTTGCGCAGTACTACTTCGGCGAGAGCGAAAACGTAACTATCGAGGGAAGCGGCATCGCATACGGCGTTTACGCTTCCGACGCGGCGATGAAAGAAGCGGGCAACGATTACAGCACGTTTACCGCTTCGGGTTACTGGACGATTGCGGACGGCTTGCCCGTGTTCGGAGCGCCCGCCGAGGCTTAAAAAAACTTACACTGCAGTACTACAAGGAACTAAATGGAAAACTTACTTGACTATCCTAACCCGCTGAAACGACGAACGAATACCCGGCTCATTTGCGGCGAGTATTCGTTCAGTCGCGACGGCGAGAAGTGGAGCAACGTTAACGTACCGTACTGCCCCGAAAGCGAACTTTCGGGTGTGGGGTACAAGGACTTTATCCCGCTTTGCTATTATAAACGCAAGTTTACGATAGGCGATATCGGCGACAATCGCGCGATACTGCATTTCGGCGCGGTGAACTATTACGCCGAAGTATTCGTCGGCGGCGCGTTCGTAGGCTCGCACAAGGGCGGCTATACGCCGTTCGAGTTTGATATCACGGAATTTGTCCGCGGCGGCGAGAACGAATTGCTCGTCCGCGTGCGCACGGGAGATATCTATAATTCCGCTCGCGGCAAACAATCGTACAAAAAACAATCGTTCGGGTGCTTTTACACCCGCGTGACGGGGATATGGCAACCCGTATGGCTGGAATTCGCGCCGAAAAACCGGATCCGCGACTTTTACTTCCGATCGGATCTCGCGAATTCGCGTGTAAACGTAGAACTACTGACTTACGGCAAGGGAAATTACCGTATCCGAGCATACTACGACGGCAGAGAAGTCGGGCGCGCGGCGGGCGAGGTCGCCTATAAGACCGCGCTTACGCTCGACCTTAGCGAAACGCACTTGTGGCGCGAGGGCGAAGGCAATCTTTACGACGTGACGATCGAGTACGAGGGCGACGAAGTGCGTTCGTACTTCGGACTGCGCGGAACGCGTTACGACGGTATGGAATATACGCTGAACGGCAAGCCGATTTTTCAGCGATTCGTTATGGATCAGGGCTATTATCCGGGCGGAGTGTATACGCCGCGTGACCCCGTGGAGTTCGCCGAAGATATTGAACGAGGCAAAGCGCTCGGATTCAACGGCGTGCGGCTTCATCAGAAACTTTCCGATCCGCGGCTGTTGTACCTTTGCGACAAGGTGGGGTATATGGCGTGGGGTGAGTACCCGAGTTGGGGCATAGACTACTCCGACCTCAGCCACCTCGGGCAATTCTTAGCTGAGTGGGAAGAAGCGCTTCGCCGCGACTTCAACCACCCGTCGATAATCACTTGGTGTCCGCTTAACGAGGTTTGGGGCGCGTGGGAAGAACCCGACAAGATCGGCGACGGCAGGTTTGCCGCCACGGTGTACGACTTTACCAAGCGTTTTGACCCGGATCGTCCGTGCGTGGACGTTTCGGGCGGCGTGCACGGCGGGAAAACAGACCTTTTCGACTTTCACAGTTACGAAAAACTCGACGATTTACAGCGGTATTTCCGCGAACTCGACGAAGAGGACAGACTGGAAGTGCCGCTGCTGTACTGCGAAAAAACCGACCTGCGCTATCGCAAGGGTCAGCCTGTGGCGTTCAGCGAGTGCGGCGGGATCGCGCTGGCTGCCGAGTACGCGACCGCGGAAACGAGCGAAGTCAATCGCGGCGCGGTGCTGTCCGAGAGCGGCTGGGGTTACGGCAAGCGCGAGAAAGAGGGCGAGGAGTTCGTTGCGCGCTACGAAAAACTGATAACGCTCGTGCAGTCGGCAAAGAAACTGTCGGGCTTCTGCTATACGCAACTCTACGACGTCGAGCAGGAAGTCAACGGTTTTTACCGCGCCGACCGAAGCGACAAACTCACGGAATTCCAAAAACGCCGCATAAGGGAAGTAAACCTTAAACGCGTGTAAAAACAGGAATATGGAAAAAGAACGACTAGTCGATAGCCGTTCTTTTTCGTAAGGGTTATAAGGATAATTAGCGGTTTTATGAGGGGGGGGAATTCTCACGCGCGGCGTGTCTTCGCGCTCAGGATGACGATAAAAAAGTAATGGAATGAGTGATTTTTAAATAACAAACCTTAAAAGCGTTGCGGGCGCGACACGTTATAAACGAAAACTTTTCGTTAAAATTAAAAACATTATTCTCAAATTCCGGTTATATGGGTAATTGCACTCCTTTTCTGAAAAAATTCGGGTCAAAGGCGGCGAATTTGCGTTCTTTGCTACTTAATCGTCATGATGATCGCTTGATTAAAGTCGCCGAAGTTCTTGCCGAAGAGATTGATTCCGCCGCGATGCACGGCGGTTTCCTTTATGCCGAGTTCGAAGCGCACGGTTTCGCCGCCGGTTATTCCGAGCGTATCGAGATTGTATCGGTCGTCAACGAACACGCCGTCGAGGAACGTGCCGGACGGGGTTATCTCGATCTTTTTCAGCAGTCCGTACTGCGTGCAAGTGACGGGCCAGTACGCGGGCGTAAATTTACCGCGCGTGCCGCCGAAGTCGCCGGGCGAAGTGAAAGTCAGTAGTTCTGTGCCGTTCACGTTCACGGTAATATCGCTCGGCCAGTTCACGTTGTAGTTGTTCGCTTCGGAGCAGACCTCGAACGAGAACGACAGCGAGCGGATCGGGCGATCTTTGAGGAAGTCTTCGGGCAGCGGGAACGTATAACCGAGCATACCGGTATTGAACCAGATGCACTCGGCGTTCATGCGCTGAGGAGAGAAGAACGCCGCGGGGTTGTCCTTGATAGCCAACGGCTCGACCGCGCCCAGCATACCGCACGGAGGCGTGACCGAACACGACGAAAACATACCTATCGGCATTTCCGTCACGAACTCGCGCTGAGAATGGTCGGGGTGCGAGCGCTGAAGCGCGTCGAACACGAAATTGCACGACAGCGTTTCCTGCGCGCAGAACTTCGTATGCCCCTTGATGCCCGGCTGATAAGTAATGGACAATAAGCCCGCTTCGGCTAGGTCTTTTGCGTACCTCGACACCGTGGAAATGGGTATCGCGTTCTCGTCCGACAGCGTGGATATGCTTTTAGGATAGTACATTATGCCTTTTAAGATCTTAATTCTGTCCGTCGACGACAGCGCGTAACAGCACTTCGCTATTTTTTCAAGATCGTCCGGGTCGTCCACGAACAGTTTCATATGCTTGTTCTTGTTAATATCCATTGCTTGTTCCCCGTTTTTTTTAGTAGGGTTAGTTTAGCCACCACTAATAACCTTTATCGATTATACCGCAAAATCGCCCGTCGGCGCAAGTGGTTTTTTCATATTTTGGCATTATTTCTAAATTTTGATTATGCTTGTGCGCGTGAGAGCGGGAACGTGGGCGCTTGTTTTCTCCGCTAATTACACTCGGTCACGTCGTCGATAAGCCCCGAACGCAGACGGAAGCGGAATTTCGCGGCGTTGCCGTCGGACGCGGCGAGGTAGTAAATATCCGCGGCGTTTTCGGGGTCCATAATAATATCGTCGTAACCGTCGAAAAACGCGGCGAGCGTTTCGTCGTCGGCGGCAGAGGACAGTTCCGCGGTGAGATAGCGTCGGGCTTTCGTGAAATCGCCGTTTTTTACCGCGCGGAAGAACGACGGCACGGGCAGAGCGGAAGTCTCCGCAGAGTCCCTGGGCGCGGGCGAATAAACGTAAGCGTACCGCGGCAAAAACCTTAGCAGCGCTTCGCCGTCCGGGAGCGCGTATAACCGCGCAAGATCGGGGTTCGATCGCACTTTCATCGCAGAAATTTTGACCGTGTACGGCAAAAGCGCGGCGCTCAGCGGCAGAACGGTGACGAAGTACGCTTCCTCGTCGTCCGCGGCGATCTTGCCTGTGCCCTCGACGAACGCGCCGTTTATAAGAAACACCGCTTCGAAATCGCATTTAAGGTACAGATTTTTATCCATAGTCTATTATATTGCGCGGGTGGCGCGTGTATGTCCGCAAATAAATCGTTTTATAAGCGTATAAAAACCGCGTTTAAGGCAATAATTCCGGTATCATCGACAGGGAGATATTATTATGGATAACAAGTGGAGCATAGACGAAACGAAACAACTTTTCGACCTTGCGTACAAAGCTTACGAGAGCGGCAAGGGCTTGTCCTCGGCGTTCGGCGAAATGTCGCGGACGAGCGGTAAATCGGTAAACAGCGTGAGAAACTATTACTATTCGCAACTGAGGTTGTTCGAAATGATGCCCGAGTTCACGGACAAACTCGGTATTCGCACCGTGGCGATGCGCCGGGAGAAGTTCAACGTGTTCACCCGCGCGGAGATCGACGCGCTCGTCGAAACCGTGCTTATCGGCAAAGCCGCCGGTAAGTCCGTCCGCGCGATCATCGCCGAAGCCGCGAAGGGCGATAAAAAACTCGCGCTACGGCTTCAGAACAAGTACCGCTCGACCGTTTCGTGCCATCGCGACAAGGTCAAGGCGGTGGAGGATCGGCTGAGCGAAAAGGGCGTGGACTACTTCGACCCGTACTCGAAGCGCGTGGTAAGAGGCGGCAACCGCGACGATAACGTGTCGCGCCTTGCCGATTATATTTCGCGGCTCAGCGGGTCGGAAGTCGCCGACGTCGTAAAAATGCTGCTCGGGAAGTAACTGAAGCAAAGACAAGTAATCAGAAAGGGTATTGACATATTGCGGATCGTCGTGTATAATACAAGTACGGCGAGAATCGCAAAGAACTTTTTGCATGCGACTGCGACGTGACTACGGTTGCGCCACGGTCGCATTTCGCGTTTTCGTCGGAAGATTTACGGAGAGGAAGGGGAAATGAAAAAAGCGGCAGGAATAGTAACGTTGATTATGTTGATATTGAACGTAATCGTCGGTGTCGGAATGATTATAAGACTTCCGCGTATAAGCGGAGACGCGACTTCGTTTGCAGTGACGCTGACTATAGTAATTGTAACGTTCGCATTTTCGGAGGGTATCGGCATCGGTACTTACTTGAAGAGCTTGACCGCGAGCAAGAAAACCGATATGATCGCGCTCGCCGTATTGCAAATACTGTTTTTCTCGCGTATTGCCGGTATATTGTACCTGCTTAGCGACGACAGCGAATACGGAGTGCCCGTCGTTTACGATACGCAGAAGAAACCGAAGAAAAATGGTAATTGTTACGCCTACGACGGCTATGAAAAGCATTTACCCGATGACGACGTGAAAGAGTAATTAAAAATCGCGCAAATAAAAAATAAAGCCCCGATCCTTGTTTATGAAGTGTCGGGGTTTTAAGTGTCCGGGTGTATAACGGTTATCTTTTCTCGACGAGGGAAGTGCCGATAAAGCCGACTTCGCGGAAGTCCGCCATATTCTCGTCGATTATCGCGTCGGCAAGGTGGGAAATGAATTCGGCGGTGAGAAGATAGCCGCTCGGCGTGAGATGCCCGTTCATCATATGGCGGCGGAAGAACTCCTCGTCGTACAGCGGCGCGTATTCGTAGAGATCTATGACGTAAGCCGAGCCGACTTTTGCGGCGATCTCGTACATAAGTTCGTGGTGGCGCTTGCGAAGTCCGGCGTGGAATTCGTCATCGTCGTAGCGGTCGGGCATGGCGACGAGGAAGAATTTGGCGCGCGGCTGCAGGTTTTTATAGCGCATAAGCAGCGTGCCGAACCAGCCCGCGAACGTGTCGCGAAGGGGCGTTACGCCGTCCTCGTCGAAGTCGTCGACAGCGCCGGGTTCTTGTTTTCTGCCGAACAAATCGTTCTCGCCGAGCGCGAAGAAGTACGCTTGCGCCGCAAGTTCGGGGCGGAAGTAGCGCATACGGTCGCCGAACGATTCGAGGTATTCTTTTGCGGTCATGCCGCCGCACGAGAAGTTGTACGCCGTGTTTCCGTACTTTCTCGCTATGTACTGACCCCACGAATACTCGAAATAATCGTTGTATTCGTAGTTGCCGTTCTTGTCTACGGACACGAGTTCGCCCGACGACAGACTGTCGCCGACGTACGCGATAGTGCGGAAAATACTCAGCCAGCCCGTTTCTTTCTCTGCGTTCTTAAGTATGTCTTTATCCATAATTTTTTCCTTTTAAGGATATTTTTTTAAGTCGCTCGGCTGCGAAAACTATTGCAGCATCGCTTTGAGTTCTTCGGCGGTGTGAAGTCCTACGGTGCGGTCTTTGAGTTCGCCGTTTTTAAAGACGAGCAGCGACGGAATACTCATAATGCCGTAGTTCATGGTAAGGTCGGCGTTTTCGTCCACGTTGACCTTGACGATCTTGATCGAGCCGTCGGATTCTTTCTCGAGTTTTTCGAGTTCGGGCGCCTGCGCGCGGCACGGACCGCACCAAGCCGCCCAGAAGTCCACGAGAACGGTGCCGTCGGCTTCGAGTACTTCCTTGTTGAATTCTTCGGAATTTACGTTTTTCATATAATTTTCTCCTTTGTTCCCGTACTTTCGGGGAACGCAATGATTTTTTAGTAGAGCGCGTCGAGCTTTTCGATCGCTTTGACATATACGTCGAACAGTCTGTCGAGCGAAGCGAGTTCTATATGCTCGTCGGCGTTGTGAAGATCCGTGACTTCGTTTTCCTCGGTCGGACCGTACGCAACGGCGTTCGGCAGTTCCCTCGCGTAAGTGCCGCCGCCCGTCTGAATGGGGCGGGGGTCTTTCTTACCGGTGACTTCCGAGTAAACGCCGAGAAGCGTTTTAATGAGCGGCGAGTCCTCGGGCATATAGAGATTATCGGCAAAGCGCGCGCGTTTTATAACGCCGCTATTCGCAAAAACCTTGCTAAGAGCCGCTTCGGTTTCGTCCGGCTTAGCGCTGATCGGCAAGCGGAAATCGAACTTGAGAGTAAGATCGCCGCCGTCGTATTCCGCAACGCCCATATTCATGGTAAGCGCGCCCGTTTCCTTGTCCTCGCGATAAGCGCCGATTACTTTGGACGCGTCGTGACGGCAAAGATCGTCGAAAACGCGTTTTGCGGTTTCGCTCGCGGGGATAATAGCTTCGAGTACCGCCCAGATTTTCCACAGCGCGTTGTCGGACTTTTCGGGTGCCATCGCGTGACCCGCCACGCCCTTCGCGGTCACGGTCGTTTCGCCGTTCGCCGCCGTCGTCACGGTAAAGTCCGCGGGTTTCGCGTCGATCCGCACGAGGTTTTCCGCGATCTCGGGGATGGAGAACACGTCGCCGGGAGCGAAATTCGCTATCAGCGCCCGCATTTTTTCGCACGCTTCCGAACCGGCTTTCAGCGTTACGCTCGCTTCGCCCGGAACGACGTTGGCGCGGGTGCCGGCGCGAAGAGAAGCGACGGCGGAAGTAAACGCTTCGTCGGGAGCGACGATAACGTCGGTGTGCAGTATGCCTTTTTCGCTGTTGATGATCGGGAAGTCCGAGTCGGGAACGAGCGACACGACGGGGATTTCGCCCTCTTCGGCGTACTTTTTCAGGCACAGAGAACCCGTTTCCTCGTTACAGCCCACGATAAGGCGCACGCGGTGGCGAAGAACAGCCTTTTCGTCGCGCAGTTTTTTTAGAACGTACAGCATAGCGACGAGCGGACCTTTGTCGTCGGCAACGCCTCTGCCGTAAATAACGTCGCCGTTTCTCCGCACGATAAACGGATCGGAAGTCCAGCCCGTACCCGCGGGAACGATGTCGGCGTGCGCGAGTATGCCGATAAGCGGCTTTTCGGGATCGCCGTACTCGGCGTAACCGTAATACCCGTGGTTTTCGCCCACTTTCAGCCCGTAGTACGAAGCCTTGTTCAAAAACCAGTCGAGCGCGCCGCGCACTTCCGTACCGAACGGCGCGTCGGCGGCGCTTCTGTCGGCTTCGACGCTGTTAAAGGCGACGATTTCCGACAGGTCTTTCAAAAATTGTTCGCGATCGTTAAGCATAATTTCGCTCCTTGCGTGAATTTAATGACGATTTTGCGTTTTGCGCGGCATATCCCGGGGCGATTAGCCCGAAAACGCTTGCATAAACGCGTGAATTGATTTATAATTATCGCTGTAACCTTATGGCGGCGACGGCTATAAACACGATTCGAGAATATTATACTCCCGCGCCGCAAATTTGTCAACAGAGGAGCACCAAATGGAAACGGTTAGAACGAGATTTGCCCCCAGTCCTACGGGGTATCTGCATATCGGCGGCTTGCGTACCGCGCTTTACGCCTACCTTTTCGCCAAAAAACACGACGGCAAGTTCATTCTGCGCATAGAGGACACCGATATGGGGCGTTACGTCGACGGCGCGGTGGAGATTATTTACCGCACGCTTCGTGATTGCGGACTCGATTACGACGAAGGTCCGGACGTGGGCGGCGATTACGGTCCGTACGTTCAGTCCGAAAGAAAGGAAATCTACTTAAAGTACGCGAAACAACTTGTCGAGCAGGGTGACGCTTATTACTGCTTCTGCACCAAAGAGCGGCTGGAAGAAATGCACGAAAAGGGCGCGACCAAGTACGACAAGCACTGTTTGCACTTACCCAAGGAAGAGGTCGAGCGCCGCATAGCCGCGGGCGAGCCGTACGTTATCCGTCAGAATATCCCCGAGGAAGGCTCGTCGACCTATCACGATATGGTTTTCGGCGACATAACCGTGGAGAATAAGGAACTCGAGGACAATATTCTCATAAAGTCCGACGGTATGCCGACGTACAACTTCGCGAACGTAATCGACGACCACCTGATGAAAATCAACTACGTTATCCGCGGAGTGGAGTACCTCTCGTCCACGCCCAAGTACAACCTTCTGTACCGCGCGTTCGGGTGGGAAATCCCAAACTATATGCACCTTCAGCCCATTATGCGCGACGCTCAGCACAAACTCAGCAAGCGCCACGGCGACGCTTCGTACGAGGACTTCATAAAGAAAGGCTACCTCAAAGAAGCGATTATGAACTATATCGCGCTGCTCGGCTGGAGTCCGAAGAACGACCGCGAAAAATTCAGCCTTGCCGAAATGACCGAGATGTTCTCCGTCGAGGGACTCAGCAAGTCCGCTTCCATTTTCGACGAAGCGAAGATGCGCTGGCTCAACTCGTGCTATATAAAAGACCTTACGGACGAGGAATTCTACGAGAAGGCTTTGCCGTTTATGGAGAAAGTCGACTATCTTAAGGACTACGACCTTAAATACCTCGCGGCGCTACTGAAAAACCGTTGCGAAACGCTGGCGGACGTAGAGAAACTCACCGAATTTCTACCCGCATTTGACGGCTACGACACCGAACTTTTCGTCAACGCCAAGTGGAAAACCGACCGCGAACTCGCGAAGAAAATGATCCCCGACCTTATCGCTATGTGCGAGAACGGACTTGACGGACTGCACGACGCGCTCGTTAATTACGCCGCGGAAAAGGGCTACAAAAAGGGACAGGTGTTGTGGGTGTTCCGTATCGCGATCACCGGAGCGCAGAATACCCCGGGCGGCGCGACCGAAATGGCTGAACTACTGGGCAAGGACAGAGTCGTCGCAAGACTGAAAGAAAGCCTCGGAAAACTCGCGTAGAACGATATAAACACGATAAACGTAAGGCTTAACTACCGGTAGTTAAGCCTTATTATTAAGGACAATGGCAATGTACGAGTCGATAAAGTCGAATTTTCGGAAAATAGAAGCCGTTCACGGCGTGTTGGAGAACTGTATCGTACCCATGCGCGTGAGCAATTTAGGTTTGGCGCCGAGGTACTCCGACTGCTTTGTGTTCATTCTGCGCGGGCGGGCGAGGTACGTTTTTTCGGACTATTCGTTCGTCGTGTCCTCGGGCGAAATTCTGTATCTGCCCAAAAACTCGAATTACGTCATCGAGAAACTGACCGAAGAATACCGATTTATTTTCGTCGACTTCGACTTTGCGAAAGACGGCAAGACCTATCGCGGCGAAGCGCTGTCCGTAGCCGATCCGGCCGCCGCGGAAAAAATGTTCCGCAAAATGGATTCGGTGTATCTCGAGCGCGCGCTATGGTGGGAAGCCGCGGTATCGGGGCTTTTGTACGAGGTCTACGCCGATATCATACGGCGCGGGAGCGGCGATTACCGTCCCGGTATGGCGATCGAGCGCGTGCGTCCCGCTTGCGAAGCGATGCTCGGCGGCTACACCGACCCGAAGTTTTCCGTGACGAACTTAGGCGAACTGTGCGGACTGAAAGAAGCGCAGTTCCGTCGGGTTTTCCGAGCGGCTTACGGCGTTTCGCCCGTAAAGTATCTGATACGGCTCAGAATCGAACGCGCCAAAGCGCTGTTAGAGTCCGGCGACTGTCCTATATCGATGGTCGCGACCGAGTCGGGTTTTTCCGACGAGTACTATTTTAACCGCGCGTTTACCGTAAGTATGGGAATCACGCCCGGAAAATACGCCGAACTCAAATCAAAGTACCGAAAAGTATAAAAATACCGAAATGTGTATTGAACTTCGCTTCTTTGCGTGATATTATATTCGCAAAGAAGTATTTTTTATATATCGAGGTGTTTCGAGGGTGATCACGGACGAAAAAACGGATAACGAGCGCGTTCGCGGCGGTATGAGCGCGGAAGAACTGCGCAGAAAACTGTTCGAACTGAACGAAAAGTACAACGACAGGTCGGCGACCGTTCGGCGCGCGCGGCTTATCGCGTATTCGCTCGAGAACGCGGGAATAACGCTTCGTCGCGGCGACGCGTTCGCGTACGCGGCGGACTTTACCAAGGCGACCGAGGATATCAGATGGTCGGACGTAGCCGAAAAACTCGACAATGGCGTTTGCCGCGACGAGTTCGTCACCCGCGAAAAGCGCCTTAAACTGTGCGACTTTATCGGCGGGCTTGACTTCGGACACTCGATGCCCGATTTTCGCGCGCTGTTGAAACTCGGCGTGAACGGGCTTATCGAACGCGCGGAAGCGCACGAGAAAACTCGTATCGAAAGCGGGAAAGCGGACGAGAACGCAATCGAGTTTTACGAAGCGTGCAAACTGACCCTGACGGCATTTTCGGCGTTCGTCCGAAGATTCGCCGCGCTCGCGAGAATGAACGGCGACGGAGCGCTCGCCGGGCGCTTGACCCGCGTTTCTGTCGAGCCGCCGCGCACGTTTTTCGAGGCTCTTCAGTTGATACTTTTATACTACGTTGCGGCGCAGTTCGCGGAGAGTTGCTTTGTGCGCTCGCTTGGCGGACTGGACGAACTCTATCCGTACTACAAAGACGACCTGCGCGAGGGGCGTGTAAGCCGCGAAGAGTACGCCGAAGTCATCGCCGAGTTTTTCCGCACGCTGAGTTCGTTCCGCGTGACGGCGAACGTGCCGTTCTTTATCGGCGGGCAGACGAGATCGGGCAAGACCGCGGTCAACCCGCTCAGTTACGAACTGGTGCGCGTTTACCTTAAAACCGGGCTGTACGACCCGAAAATTCACGTTCGTATGACACCGGACTTCCCGGACGATCTGTTGAATATTATCCTCGACGGAATAAGGAACGGGAACAGCAGTTTCGCGTTTATTTCGGACGAAGCGGCGATACGCGGACTGCGCGAAACGCTGGGCGAGAGCAAAGCAGACGCGCGCGACTATACGCTTATCGGCTGTTATGAACCCGCCGCCTACGGCAAAGAAATGGCTTCGTCGTGTTGCGGACTTATCAACGTGCCCAAAAGTATCGAAATCGCAATCGGGCGCGGTACCGATCTTAAATTCGGCGAACGCGCGGACGATCTCGACTATCCGAAGTCTTACGGCAGTTTCGACGAGTTCTACGCCGCGGTCAAAAAGCGCCTGTATTACGCCGCGGAAAAAGCAAAGGATCTTACGACCGCGTACGAAAAGCGTTACGATCTCGTGACATCGGCTCCGCTGACTTCCGCGACTTTCAGAGAGTGTATGGAAAAGGGCGAGGACGCGTACCGCGGCGGCGCGAAATATAACAATTCGGGCATCAACGTGACGGGGCTTGCGACCGCGGTCGACAGCCTTGCCGCGATAAAATGGCTGGTGTTCGACGGCAAATTCGTGGGATTCGACGAGCTCGCCGAAATACTGCGTAACGACTGGCGCGGCGCGGAAGAACTGCGGCTGAAAGCCACGCAAGCGGCTTCGTACGGCAACGGGAACGCTGAAGCGGACGCGATCTATCTGGACCTATACGACTATATCGGCGGACTGTTTAAGGGCAAGCGCAACGGAAGAGGAGGGTACTTTCGCATGGGTACGTTCTCGATAGACAACTGTTTCTGGCTGGGAAAAGGCACGGCGGCTTCCGCTGACGGCAGACGGTGCGGCGAGCCTATATCCAAGAACTCGTGCGCTTCGATCGGCCGCGACAAAGCGGGCGTGACCGCGCTGATATCCTCGGTCGCGAAAGCCGATCCCGCGCTTGCGCCCAACGGCGGCGTGCTGGATATCGTTCTGCACCCCTCGGCGGTGGCGGGCGACGACGGACTGAACGCTTTCGCCACGCTGATTCGAACTTATTTCGACCTCGGCGGGTTTGCCGCGCACTTCAACGTGTTTTCGGCGGACGAACTGAAAAAAGCGCAGAAAACGCCGGAGAAGTATTCCACGCTTCAGGTACGCGTTTGCGGGTGGAACGCGTACTTCGTCGACCTCCCGCGCGAGCAACAGGACGCGTTTATCGCGACTGCGGAGGGCGGCGAGCAATGATCGGCGGCGTAATTTCCGAAATCCGCAGATTCTGCACTCACGACGGCGACGGCATACGCACGACTATCGCGCTGAAAGGTTGTCCGCTACGGTGCAAGTGGTGTCATAACCCCGAAACCGTTTCCATAAAACCGACTATCGCGTTCGCCGCCGCGAAGTGTACGGCTTGCGGCAGATGCGCCCGAATATGCAAGTCGGGCGTTCACGAAATCCGCGACGGCAGGCACGTTCTGCGCCGCGACGAATGTACGGGCAGGGGAGAGTGCGTGTGGGCGTGCCCTTCGTCCGCGCTAAGACTGTACGGCGAGCGTATAACGGCGGCGGAAGCGGTAAAAACCGCGCTTAGCGACCGCCCGTTTTTCGACCGTTCGGGCGGCGGCGTGACGATCTCGGGCGGCGAGCCGCTGTTTCAGTCCGAGTTCTCGCTGGAAATCGCAAGGCTTTTAAAATCCGAGGGCGTTTCCGTTATGCTCGACACCGGCGGATTTGCGGAGCGCGAAGTACTGGCAAAATTTTTGCCGCTGACGGACAAGTTTTTGTACGACCTCAAAGTAATCGATCCTAAAAAGCACCGCGACTTTACCGGGGTAGACAATAAAATCATTCTCGATAATCTCGCTTTCTTAACCGAGCGCGGCGCGGATATCGAGATCCGTACGCCAGTTATCCCGGGAGTGAACGATTACGCCCGCGATTTTATTGCCGCCGCGGACTACCTCAAAAGCATAGGATTTAAGGGCAAGGTCAAACTTCTGCCGTTCAATTCCTACGCCGCCGCGAAGTATACGGCGCTGGGACTGGAGTATCCGTTCGCCGCGGAAAAACGCCAAAGCCCCGAGAAAATGCGGGAATCTGCGGGCGCGTACGAAAAGGCGGGGCTTGACGTCGTTATCGGCTGAAATTCTAATCGTATTTTAATCGATAATTTATCATTTTATATTGAATTTTATTCGGTTCCGTGTTATACTTATAACGTAAGGCAAACGCGGAACTTTTCGTTTCGTGCTTAGCTTTAATACCTTAGAGATCGGAGGACGAAAATGATCTTTTGCACGGGAGCGGGTAACTGGTGGAACGGACTGACCGCCACGCATCAGGCGGCGTTTATTCTGGCGACGGCGGCGTCGGTTATCCTTATTATCCAACTCGTAATGATGCTTATAGGCATGGGTGGCGACGGCGGCTTCGACGGCGACACGTCGGATATCGACGGTTGCGGCGACCTCGACTGCGGAATCCCCGACAGCGCGGACGACGCTTTCAACAACGACGGCATAGCGGAAGCGGGCGGACTGAGAATAGTTTCGTTCCGCACGGTGGTGGCGTTCTTTGCGGTAGGCGGCTGGATAACCTATACCATGGCGTACTTTCTGCCTTGGTGGGGCGCGCTGCTTATCGGCATAGTCGCGGGTTGCGCGGCGGCGGTCGGCGTTGCTTACCTTATGAAAGCGATATTGAAATTTCAGTCCGACGGCAATCGCAGAATGGGCTACGCGGTGGGTAAGCCCGCCGAAGTCTATCTCACGATCCCCGCGAAACGCGCCGGCAGCGGAAAGATAAGCGTGATCGTGCAGGATTCGCTTACCGAATGCGCGGCTGTCACCGACAGCGACGAGCCGCTTCCTACCGGCAGTCGTTGCGTGATAAAAGCGGTGCTGTCCGAGCAACTCGTGCTGGTCGAACCCATGGTCGCGATAAAGCCCGAAACGCCGGACGAAAAAGCTGAGTAAAATAACGATGGAAGGGAAGAAAAGTACCGGCAATACAAGCGCCGACAATAAAACGAATAATAAGAAAGACAAAAACGCAAATCGCGACGTAATAAACGTCAACGAAAACAACCCTGATCACGACGTGACAAACTCCGATGAAGTAAAACTCAATCACGACGTTATCGAAGATAACGACTATGATAAGCCGCTGAGCGAGAGGGGGTATATTCTGTCGGGACTTACCGAAGCGTGGGAATGGGTGCAGATAACGTTGGCGGTGATCGCGACGCCGTTTATAATAATTATGCTGATTAAAATTTTTACAGGGCAATTGTAATCGAAAATATTATATGGAGGATATTTACATGAATTTGTTTGCAGTAGAAGGTTGGGTAGGCGGACTTATCGCGGCGATCGTCGTGGTAGTAGTGCTGCTTTTCATTATGCTGATGGTGTTCATCAGCCGTTATAAAAAATGCCCGTCCGACAAGGTCATGGTTATTTACGGTAAGTTAAAGCGCGCGAAAAATGGCGCTCCGCAGGCTTCGAGCAAGTGTATTCACGGCGGCGCGCAGTTCGTATGGCCGTTCTTTCAGGCGTACAGTTTCCTCGACCTTACGCCCATATCGCTGAACGTCGATCTTAAAAACGCGCTGTCGCATCAGAACATTCGCGTGGACGTTCCCTCGCGCTTTACGGTCGGTATTTCCACCGAACCCGGCATTATGCAGAATGCCGCGGAAAGACTCCGCGGACTGCGTATGGCGGACATTCAGGACCTTGCCAGCGATATTATTTTAGGGCAGTTGCGCCTCGTCGTTGCGTTGATGGACATCGAGGAAATCAACACCAACCGCGACAAGTTCCTCGACGAGGTTTCGAGAAACGTGGAAACCGAACTCAAAAAGATCGGTCTTAAGCTCATCAACGTCAACGTAACCGATATCCGCGACGAATCCGGTTATATCGAAGCGCTCGGTAAAGAAGCGGCGTCTAAGGCTATCAACGACGCGAAGAAGTCGGTTGCGGAGCGCGACCGCGACGGCGCGATCGGCGAAGCGAACGCCATTATGGATCAGCGTATCAACGTTGCGAAGGCTAACTCCGCGGCGGTCGAGGGCGAAAATCTCGCGAAAGCCAAGATCGCGCAAGCGAACGCCGACCTTCGCGAAGCCGAAGCGGACGCGGAACGCCGTGCAACCGCCGCCGAAAAGATCGCGCAGGCTAACGCAATGAAAGAAGCGTACGAAGCGCAGCGCGAAGCCGAAGAAGTGCGTGCAAAGCGCGAACAGAGTACGCTGGAAGCCGACGTCATCGTCAAAGCGGAAATCGAAAAACACCGTCTCGAACTCGAAGCGGAAGCGCAGGCGGAGCAGGCGAGAAGAAAGGCCCGCGGCGAAGCGGACGCTATCTACGCCGTCAAGGAAGCGGAAGCAAGAGGTTTGTACGAGCTTCTTTCCCGTCAGGCGCAAGGCTTCGACAGCCTTGTGAAAGCGAGCGGCGCGGCGGACAGTGCGGTCAAGATGATGATCGCCGACAAACTCGAGGAACTCACTCGTATTCAGGTCGACGCGATCAAGAACATCAAGATCGACAAAGTCACCGTGTGGGACGGCGGCGCGAACGGCGACAAACCCGGCTCCACCGCGAACTTCATTTCGGGACTGTATAAGTCAGTGCCGCCCATGAACGAACTTTTCCGTTCGGTGGGTATGGAACTTCCCGATTACCTCGGCAAAGTCGGACCCGAAAAGCCTGTAAATAAGTCCGTGACGCTTGCGGCGACGGAAGAACCCGCGCCCGCGGCTAAGACCGAAGAAGTCAAGCCCGCAAAGCCCGCGGCTAAAAAGAAATAAGCAAAAGAGATAAAAGCGGTTAGGGCTATTAGTGATAGTTAAACTAATCCTACAGCCCGAAGCAAAGTCTATAGCGGAGCGCGGTAAGAATTTACGGCGCAAAGCGGAATTAAAACGTTATTAAGGAGTTACGCTTGTCGTGCGCTCAATCGCGCGGCTGGTGTAACTCTTATTTTTTTGGAGGAAAATCCGTGAAAAAGTTATTATACGCAGTAGTACTCGCGCTTGCAGTAGCGACTTTCGCGCTGTGCGGTTGCGGCGAAACCCCGCTCCCCGATACCCCTGATACTCCGTCGGACGGCGGCAACGGTACCGACGGCGGGAGCGGCGGCAAAACGACCTATACGATCACGTTCGTCGTGGACGGCGAAACCGTGGAAACGCAGACGCTTAACCCCGGCGACGTGATAAAAGACCCGACCGCAGATTACCAAAAGGAAGGGCATACGTTCGAGGGGTGGCAACGCCCCGACGGCACGATCGTCAACTGGAACTACGTTTCGGAGCGTAAGGCGACGAAGGATATCACGCTGACGGCGTACTACTCGCTCAATTCGTACAGTATTAGTTTTTATTATATGGGCGACGAGATCGGCGATATGCAAAAACTGGAGTACGGCTCCGAGTTCGCGTTCCCGACGGGCTTCGTGACGGGTACGGCGATCGAACTCAAGGGCTGGCGCGAGCGCGGAAGCGACGAGATCATATCGACCGCTACCGCCACCGTGCGGCGCAACGCGGTTTTCGACGCGGTAGCGGAGCTGAAACCGTACAAGACGATAAGTTACGACGGCTTCCCGACCGAAACGTATTATCTGTACGACTACGCCTATGACGACGCGGCGGTAACGATAACGTTCGCGGACGGCACGGATTATACGCTTAGTAAGTCCGAGTACGAAGTGATCGTGCCGGACGACTTCGGCAAGGAAAAGACGAATTACGAAATCACGGTAAAAGTCAAACTCGAAGAGGGGATAGATAAAAAATTTATGGTCAGCGTCATCGAAAACAAGCGTAAGTTCAGCGCGCTGTTTATCGGCAACAGTTATTCGGACGACACGATCGACCGGTCGTACAAGGTAGCGGCGGCTCTCGGCATAGAAGATATCGAGATCGCCACGCTGTATTACCCCGGTTGCACCATCGACGAACACCTCAGATTCTTAAACGAGAAGCCGCGCAATTATATTTTCCGCTACTTTAAGGACAACGGCGAACTCAGCACGACCGAAACCGACTTTGCCAAGGCGCAACTTTCCACGATGGAAGAGGGAATTAAATTCCGCGATTGGGATTTCATTATCTTTCAGCAAGGCAGTCGACACAGCGGCTTGCCCGGAACGTACGGCAATATCAACGCGCTTATGTCCTACGTTCGCTCAAAAGCCACCAACCCGCACGTACGTTTCGCGTTCAATATGACCTGGGCGTACGCGGCCGGCAGTCCCAACGGCGGCTTCGGGAACTATAACCACGATCAGCAGACTATGTACGACGGCATTATAAACTCGGTGAAAACGCAGGTCGAGCCGAACAAGGATATCGTCGCGATTATTCCGAACGGCACGGCGGTGCAGAACGCCCGCACTTCCACGGTCGGCGACGCGCTTACCCGCGACGGCGCGGATCACCTTACCTACGGCTTGGGAAGATATATCGCCGCGCTTACGTTCGTGTCGAAAATGTCGGGTGTGAGCGAAGCGGATATCCGGGCGCTTACGTACGCTCCGAGCGGTTTGACCGCCACGCAGATAGAGATCGCCAAAGAAAGCGCGATCAACGCCATAAAGTCGCCCTACGCCGTCACGAAGTCGCGGTACGCGCCCGCGGACGAGTCGAGTATCGTCGGCAAAACGCAAAAGACGCTTACCTTCACGCAGGGCTACTATGATTCCTCCCGCGGCGACGGTAATCATTATACGATAATAACGTGGGACGGTAACCTTTCGCCGAAGTTCTTTGCTACGGCAAAATTTACGAAAGAAGAGTTGCCGGTCGGTTCGGTGATTTATATCGCCGACGGATGGCAGTATCGCCCTGAAGGCTGGTTAAACGGGAATTTTGTTTCGCCGCGGCAAAGCAACGTGTCGACGAAGTACGTTATCGTCACGGAAGAGTGGTGGGGAAATTACACCGAACGCGCGTTCAATATTTCAAAGGTTGGTATACCGGCGATATCCGGCGAAGCGGACAATATCCCGAACGTATTCAAAATTTATTTGCCGAATTAAGCCGATCGGAAATCCTTGAAAGCAACGAAAAAAGCCGCGACCCTTTGAGTGGGTTGCGGCTTTTGCCGTGCAATGCGTTTTTACTTTTTCGCCAAAGCTTTGAGGACTTCGGCAATGCCGTCAAGCCCGCGGCAGTCGTTGGCTTCGATACGCCCCGCGTCCACTTCGGCGGCGAGTTTCTGGTCGAAGGGAAGCGAGCCGAGCACTTTCATACCGTATTTGTCCGCGATTTCGCCCGCGTGACTCTTGCCGAAAATCTCGATCTTCTTGCCGCAGTCGGGGCAGAGAACGTAACTCATATTCTCGACCAAGCCTAAGACGGGGATATTCATAAGTCTGGCCATATTTACGGCTTTTTCCACGATCATGGAAACGAGTTCTTGCGGCGAAGTGACGATAATTATGCCGTCGACGGGGATCGACTGGAACACGGTAAGCGGCACGTCGCCCGTTCCCGGCGGCATATCCACGAACATAAAGTCCACGTCGCCCCAGATAACGTCCGTCCAGAACTGCTTGACCACGCCCGCGATCATCGGACCGCGCCATACGACCGGGTCGGTTTCGTTCTCGGTGAGTAGGTTAAGCGACATTACGGAAATGCCGGTCGAGGTTTTGACGGGGTACAAGCCTTCTTCAGAGCCGCACGCCTTTTCGGTCAGCCCGAACGAGCGAGGTATCGACGGTCCGGTAATGTCCGCGTCGAGTATCGCGGTCCTGTAGCCGAGCCGAGCGCTTTCCACCGCGGACAGCGAAGTCACGAGGGATTTGCCCACGCCGCCTTTGCCGCTCACTACGCCTATGACTTTCTTGATTTTGCTGAGAGCGTGCGGTTTCTCGAGCATCGATTTCGGGTCTTGCCGACTCGGGCAGGACTCGCCGCACGTTTCGCAATTATGAGTACAATCGCTCATGGTGATTCTCCTTACGCGCACTTTGCGCCCTTATATTATAGATCGCGCCGCGCGTTAAGTCAAGCGTAAAACCGGCCGCACGCGAATTCGTCAACTTCCCGAGTACGGAAACACCCCGTCGCTTTCTCCGGGCGGCGGTATCATCGTGTACTTCGCGAGGTCCTCGTAAGGCGCGTTCACCTTATCCGCGGGCTTTTTTGGTACTGCGTTCCTATGATTGCGCTTTTTTCTTTTCTTGTTCATATTCGTTTCTCCTTTTGCCGTTAGTATGCTCGCGTGTAGCGTCGTTTATTATGGAAGAATAAGGATAAGGGAGGGATGCGACTATCCGAATTTAATGGCTCCCTTGTGTAAAGGGAGCTGGCGCGGTAGCGACTGAGGGATTGTAGAAATAGGCGGGGAGTGACAGACGTTACGGTTAAACTCGTAACCTTACAATCCCTCCGTCACGCTGACGCGTGACACCTCCCTTTACACAAGGGCGGCTTTCATAAGGTTATTTAATGATGAACGTTTCCTTTCCGTATTTTACTCGTCATTCAGAGGTAAAAAGTATTCGCCCGACTATTCGGGGCGAATACTTTTTGCCGTGGAATCCCCCGCATAGAGCGACTACTTAATCCTTATAATAATTTCTACGTTTCAACCCCATCAAAAAAATTTTTATTTTTTTTCTTGAAAACCGTTGACAAACGCGATATAGAAGATTATAATACAAACAGTTGAATAAATGTTCAACTGTTAACGCAAACTTAAACCGAGGCGAACCGATCGGGAAAATAAACCCGAAACGCGCCGACCGCCCGAAACGCGGCGGAGGAGAGAAAACATTATGGCAAACGACGAAGAAAAGAATATAAACGATTGCTGTGACGACGATATCGTCCATTCGGGCGCGGTGGAACGGGTCAGGGCGGCGATGCCGGACGAGGACGCGCTGTACGACGCGGCGGAACTGTTTAAGGTTTTCGGCGATTCGACGAGAACGCGCATATTGTCCGCGCTGTTCGTGGAAGAGTTGTGCGTGTGCGACATTGCCGAGATCTTGTGTATGACCAAGTCCGCCGTTTCGCATCAACTACGCACGCTTCGCCAGACGAAGATCGTCAAAGCTCGGCGCGCGGGCAAAGAGGTTTTCTACTCGCTCGACGACGAGCATATTTCGCGCATTTACAAAATGGCGATGGAACACCTCGGCGAAGGCAAGTAAATTTCAGACAAAGTCGCGGGTGACCGCGAGAGTACAATAAGGAGATTAAAAAATCATGAAAAAGGTTATCAAACTCGAAGATCTGGACTGCGCAAATTGCGCCGCTAAAATGGAACGCGGCATCGCCAAAATCAAGGGCGTAAATTCCGTTACCGTCGATTTTATGACTCAGAAAATCGTTCTCGACTGCGACGACAACGTTATGGACGAAGTGGTTGCGGAGATGAAGAAGGTTTGTCACAAAATCGAACCCGACTGCATTCTCAAAATCTGAAACTAAAGGCGGCTTTTCCGCGCTTTTCGCCGAGAATTCGATAGCAGTACGTCCTTGTACAGCGTCCTCGTTCTCGGCGAAAATCATCGAAAAATCCGCTCTTTACGGTAGCCGAGTTTAACGGGGCATTAGGGGTATTACCCGATACGCCGCCAACCGGTTTCGTAAAAAATCATCGAAAAATCCGCTCTTCAGATAGACACGCTGTAGCGGTTGTTCTTTATGAGCATTAAATAAATTTTGCGGCGGAATGCCGCGGAGAGAATTATGGCAAACAAGAAAAAACTGACGAGAAATCAGAAGTCGTTTATCCGCGTTATGATAGCGTTGGTGTTGTTCGGCGCGGCGTTTATCACCGAAAAGGCGCTAAACGCGAACGGAATCGACACGAGCGTATGGATGTGGCTGGGAATTTACTTGCCGATATACCTCTTTATCGGTTGGGACGTAGCGTATCGCGCGGTCACGGGCTTGTTCCGCGGCGAATTTCTCGACGAGAACTTCCTTATGTTCATAGCGACGGTGGGCGCGTTCGCGGTCAGTGAATTCCCCGAAGCCGTGGCGGTTATGGTATTCTACCAATTGGGCGAATTGTTCCAAAGCTACGCCGTAGGAAAGTCCCGCGCGTCGATCACTTCGCTTATGGATATCCGACCCGATACCGCGACGGTTATCCGCGACGGCAAGGAAATCACGCTCGATCCCGAAGAAGTCGAAGTGGGCGAAATCATACTCGTGCGCCCGGGCGAAAAGATTCCGCTCGACGGCACGGTTATCGAGGGCGCGGGTACGCTTAATACCGCCGCGCTCACGGGTGAGTCCGCGCCTATGGACGTTTGCCCCGGTACGGAAGTCATCAGCGGCTCGATAAACTCGGGCAGCGTGCTGAAAATTCGCTGCGACAAGGCGTTCCACGACTCGACGGTTTCCAAGATTCTCGACATGGTGGAGAACGCTTCGGCGCAGAAAGCGAAAGCGGAAAACTTCATTACGAAGTTTGCACGCTACTATACGCCCGCGGTCGTTATCGGCGCGGTGCTGCTCGCCGTTGTCCCGCCGCTGTTCATAGGAATCGGTGACGGCGCGGTGTGGAGCGCATGGCTGTACCGCGCGCTTTCCTTCCTCGTAGTGTCGTGCCCGTGCGCGCTCGTCATTTCCGTGCCGCTGTCGTTCTTCGGCGCGATCGGCGGCGCATCAAAGGCGGGCATACTCGTAAAGGGCGGCAACTACCTCGAAGTGCTCGCCAAAACCGACGTGTTCGTTATGGATAAAACCGGCACGATCACCAAGGGCAGTTTCGAAGTGAAAAAAGCGCTTCCCGAAAACAACCGCGACGAGATCCTTGCCGCGGCGGCGATCGCCGAAAGGCTGTCTACACACCCGATCGCGCGTTCGATCGTGACTGCGGCGGGCGGCGAAGTTCCCACAGACTATAGTATAGAAGAAATCGCGGGCGAGGGCGTAAAGGCTGCTCGCGGCGACGAAATAATCTACGCGGGCAACAAGCGACTTATGGCTCGCGCGGGAGTCGTAGCGCCCGAAACGGACGAGATCGGTACGATCGTGTACGTCGCGAAAAACGGCGCTTACCTCGGCTGTATCGTTATAGGCGATACGATTAAGCCCGACAGCGCGGCGGCGATAGCGGGACTCAAAGCCGAAGGCTCGAGAACCGTAATGCTGACCGGCGACAACGAAAAAACCGCCAAAGCGGTCGCGGCGGAAGCGGGTGTGGACGAGTACGCGGCGGGGCTTCTGCCGTCCGACAAGGTCGAGCGTATCGGCAAGTTTCTGGGGCGTAAGAACAAGACCGCGTTCGTTGGCGACGGCATAAACGACGCGCCCGTTCTGATGCGCGCGGACGTGGGCATCGCGATGGGGGGCTTAGGCAGCGACTCCGCAATCGAAGCCGCCGACATAGTGCTTATGCACGACAGTTTGTCGTCTATCCCGGTCGCCAAGCGTATCGCGAAAAAAACGATGCGTATCGTGTACGAGAACATTATCTTCGCGCTCGGAGTGAAAGCCGCCATACTGATACTCAGCGCGCTCGGTATAACCGGTATGTGGCTGGCGATCTTTGCAGACGTGGGCGTTGCGGTTCTCGCGATTCTCAACGCAATGCGTATGCTGAGAGTCGGCAAACGCGAAACGACGGAGAAGTAATAACTACGCTAAAAGAACTCCCGACCGTAGCAGTCGGGAGTTCTTCGTTATTTTATTCGGTTGTCTAAAAGCCTCAGTTATACTTCGGCAGCCAGTCGCCGTGGGCTTCGAACAGATCGTCGCACATATTCTTGATGTCGTCCATCGACAGTTCGGCGCGGGTGTGCGGGTCGAGGTAAGCCGCCATATATACGTCCTCTTTCTTTCTAGTCACCGCGGCGCGGATCGTCATGAGTTGAACGTTTACGTTCGTCATATTGAGCGCGGCGAGTTGCTCCGGAATCCGTCCGACGTGGCATGGGTTAAGCCCGTTGCTGTCGATCATTACCGGCACTTCCACGCAAGCGTCCGCGGGCAGGTTGTCGATAAGCCCGGTGTTCAGCACGTTGCCGTGGATACGGAACGGCACGTCGGTTTCGCACGCTTCGATAATGCGCGAGCCGTACTCGCGGCTTCTCTCGTGCTTGACGTCGCCGCCGTTCATGATCTCGTCGCGTTCTTTCGCCCAGCCCGCGATCTGATTTACGCAACGGCGCGGGTATTCGTCGAGCGGAATATTGAACTTCTCGATAAACTCGGGGTACTTATCCTTGATGTAGTAGGGGTGGTACTCGGCGGTATGTTCGCTGCTCTCGGTGTTGTAGTAGCCGAAGTGATTCATCATATCGAGCCGCACGAGGTCGCCCGCGGGACGCACTTCGTTGAACTTCTTTTTCATCGCGGGGTAGAGGTCGTTGCCGTCCTTGTCGGTGAGTTCCAGCAGCCATGCCATGTGGTTGATACCGGCGATCTTCCACTTCGCGTCGTTGAGTTCGGGCATATCGAGCGACTTTGCAAGATGCGGCACGCAGACCTGCACGCTGTGGCAAAGTCCTACGGTTTTGATGCCGGTGTAGCGCTGCATATAGCCGGCAAGCATCGCCATGGGGTTGGTGTAGTTGAGGAACAGCACGTTCGGGCAGACTTCCTCCATAATGTCGGCGTACGCTTTCATGACGGGGATCGTGCGGAGCGCGCGGAAAATGCCGCCTATGCCGAGAGTGTCGGCGATCGTCTGGCGAAGCCCGTACTTTTTCGGGATCTCGAAGTCGGTCACGGTACACGGCTCGTAACCGCCAACCTGAATCGCGTTTATGATATAATTCGCGCCGCGGAACGCCTCTTTCGCGTCGGTGTACTTGTCGACCTTGACGGTCTTGTTATACTTGTCGCGCATCGCCGAAATTATGACGTACGATTCGTCCAGCCGTTTTTCGTCGATGTCGTAAAGCGCGATCTCGTAATACTTAAGATCGCTGAGAAGGCAGTCGCCCAGTACGTTCCGGGCGAACACGGTCGAGCCGGCGCCTAAAAAAGTGATTTTCATTGTTTTTGTTCTCCTTGACTTGTTTTTAATTATTTGTTATAATTTCAGCGCTACGAAACGTAGCGGTCATAACCGTGAGGGAAAGCATATGTACGACGAGAAAAAGAAAGTATACGGATATTGCGCGTTCGGCGACACAGTCAGCGAAGCGATAGATGTGTGCGACGCGGGCTTCGAGGAATGCGAGCCGAACCATTATTACGGTCCGGCGGTGCGCTCGTATTATCTTCTGCACTTCGTCAAGTCCGGCAGCGGCAGTTTCACCGTCGGCGGCACCGAGTACGTACTGGAGAAAAATTCCGCGTTTCTCATTCGTCCGGGCGTGGTGTCGTACTACCGCGCGGACGAAACCGATCCGTGGCAGTACGCGTGGCTGGGGTTCCGCGGCACGGAAGCGAAAGCGCTGATCGACGCGACGCTCCCGGACGGCGACGTTTTCGAAGTCCCGGCGGAACTTATCTACGAACTCGAAGCCGTGGTAAAGACCGCGATGCAGGCAACGGATATGGTCTACGCGCTGACCGGGCTTTGCTACAAGATACTCGGGCGTATGCGTTCCGAGCGCGCTCCCAAGCCTCAGCGTCCCGATATAGTGAAGAGCGCCACGCGGTTTATCGAATACAACTACTTCCGTCCGTTCGACGTGACGGGGCTTGCGGAAGAACTGGGCATGAGCCGCGCGCACTTTACCACAGTGTTCACCGCGACGATGGGAGTTTCGCCGTACAACTATCTGACCCGCTACCGCATATCCAAAGCCGAATCGCTGCTGAAAGCGGACGACGGCTTGTCGATCACCGAGATCGCTTACTCCGTGGGCTTTTCGTCCATCGAGCGTTTCAGCGAAATGTTCAAAAAGTACGCAGGCGTCAGTCCGCTCGTCTACAAAAAGAATATCGCCGACTCCACGAAATAAGTATAATATATTTTCGTGCGAAAAGCAATAGCGGTTTGTTCTGACTTTTTAATGATTTGTTCGGTTTTTGTCGTTTTTGTGCGGGTATGCGCCTGATAAACCCGAAAAAACGCCCGCCCGCCGCGATAAAAATTACAAATACTTTTGCGTAACGCCGCGTTTTTGCTTTTTTTTGAGCGAGAAATGTGGTACAATGTTTCCGTATGGAAAGTAAAGACGCGATACAACTCAATTCGCTCACGCTCGCATTCCTCGGCGACGCGGTGTTCACGCTGTTCGTCCGCGAAAAACTCGTGACCGAACACGACTGCAAGTCCGGAAGGCTCCACAAACTCGCGAGCGATTACGTTTGCGCCGCCGCTCAGGCGAAAATGCTGGAGGGCTTGGCGCCGCTACTTACCGACGAAGAAAAGGAAGTCGCGAGAAGGTGCAGAAACTGTCATAATCCTTCGCACGCGAAGAACGCCGCGCTTTCCGACTACAAGAAAGCGACCGCGCTCGAGGGCGTGCTGGGCTATCTTAAACTGACCGATCAAACCGAAAGACTGAACGAACTCATGCGAAAGTGTATGGAAATACTTGACGGAGGTAACGGCAATGAGTAGAGCCGACAAACTGTTTATAGCGAATCTTAAGGACATAATCTCGACCGGGTGGTCGGACAAGGACATACCCGTGCGCCCGCACTGGGCGGACGGCACGCCCGCGCACACCGTCAAGAAATTCTGCATAGTCAACCGCTACGATCTATCGGAGGAGTTTCCTATCGTCACCGTGAGAAAAACCAACTTCGCGGCGGCTGTGGACGAGATTCTGTGGATCTGGCAGAAAAAGAGCAATAACGTACACGACCTCAATTCGCATATCTGGGATTCGTGGGCGGACGAGAGCGGCTCGATCGGCAAGGCTTACGGCTACCAGCTGGGCGTAAAGCACGTTTACCCCGAGGGCGAATTCGATCAGGTCGACAGAGTGCTGTACGACCTTAAACACAACCCGTACTCGCGCAGAATAATGACGAATATTTACGTTCACGCCGACTTACACGAAATGAATCTTTATCCGTGCGCGTACTCGATGACGTTCAACGTCACGGGAAACAAACTGAACGCGATACTCAATCAGCGCTCGCAGGATATGCTGACGGCTAACAACTGGAACGTCGTGCAGTACTCGGTACTGCTTATTATGATGGCTAAGGTTTCGGGACTTATCCCGGGCGAACTCGTTCACGTCGTCGCCGACGCGCACGTTTACGACCGTCATATCCCCATCTGCGAGGAACTTTTCGAACGTCCGCAGTACGACGCGCCCAAACTCGTTCTCAAACGCGACGTAACCGACTTTTACGATTTCAAGGTCGAGGACTTCGAACTCGTCGATTATAAATACACGCCGCTCGGCAAGAAAATCGAGGTGGCTATATGATAAGAGCGATAGTAGCAGTGGACGAGAAGTGGGGTATCGGCAAGAACAACGATCTGTTGTTCCATCTTCCCCTCGATATGAAGTTTTTCCGCGAAACCACTCTCGGAAAAGTGGTGATAATGGGCAGCAACACGCTGAAGTCTTTCCCGGGCGGCAAACCGCTCCCGAAGCGTACCAACGTCGTGCTGTATCCGGGCGGCGAAAAACGCGACGACTGCGTTATAGTCGAGTCTTTGGACGAAATGCGCGAAGTGCTGAGAAGTTACGTCGACGAGGATATTTACGTTATCGGCGGAGCGATGTTCTACCGCACGATGCTGCCGTACTGCGGCGAAGCGTTGGTGACGAAGGTCAACGCGGACGGCGGGGCGCAGGTGTTCTTCGAAAACCTCGACGAAAAGCCCGGGTGGGAGTGCGTGAAAGCGACTGCGCTGCTCGAAACCGAGGACGTGCTGATAAGATTCACCACTTACCGCAACCGCGACGTACAGGATTTTTTTCAAACGAATCAGGAATAAGGAAATAAAACAATGAAAATTTACGGAAGGAACGCCGTGTCCGAGGCAATCAAATCGGGCAACACCATCGACCGCTTGGTCGCGGCGAAAGGACAAAAAGACGTGGGCGCTCAGCGCATCATCGACGACGCGAAGTCGCGCGGCATCAAGGTCTTTTTCTACGACAAGGAAGTACTCGACCGCGAAACCGGCGGCAAAAAGCATCAGGGTTTCGTAGCCGAAGTCACCGACTTTAAGTACTGCGAACTCGACGATATACTTAATTACGCCGCGGAAAAGGGCGAAGCGCCGTTCGTATTCATACTCGACGGCGTAGAGGACCCGCATAACCTCGGCAGTATTTTGAGAGTAGCCGAGTGCACGGGCGCGCACGGCGTGGTTATCCCGCGCCACCGCAGCGTTTCCGTCAACGACACGGTCGTCAAGGTTTCTGCGGGAGCGGCGGAACATATCCGCGTAGCCAAGGTCACCAACGTGAACGACGCAATCGACGAACTCAAAGCCAAAAACGTATGGGTGTACGCGGCGGATATGGACGGCGACGATATCTACAAGACCAAACTTACGGGTGCGGTAGCGTTCGTTATCGGCGGCGAAGGCAACGGCGTAAAGCGGCTCACCCGCGAAAAGTGCGACGGGGTGGTTGCGCTCCCAATGCGCGGCAAGGTCAATTCGCTCAACGCGTCGGTCGCGGCCGGCGTGGTCGCTTACGAGTATATCCGCCAGAATTTCGAAAAATAATTTAAAAACCGCGCGAAAAGCGTTCGATTCGCTTGAAAACCGCGGCGGTAAATTATATAATAGTCTACGGTCGGAAAACAATATTTCGATTGATATAAAAACAGAAAGTAATCTTAAGGAGATTTAACGTTATGAGAAAGCCTATCATCGCAGGCAACTGGAAAATGAACAACACCAAAGCGGAAGCGGAAACGCTTCTTACCGCGCTCAAGCCGCTCGTCAAAGAGGTCAAGGGCGTGGATATCGTGGTTTGCGTACCGTTCACCGATATCGAAAAGGTGAAAAAACTCGTCAAGGGCAGCAAGATCCGCGTGGGCGCGCAGAACGTGTCCTGGGCGGACAAAGGCGCGTTTACCGGCGAGATCAGCGCGAATATGCTGATCGAAGCGGGCGCGGAGTACGTCGTTATCGGTCACAGCGAGCGCCGTCAGTACTTCGGCGAAACCGACGAGAGCGTCAACAAACGCACCGTACAGGCGCTCAAGTACGATCTTAAACCCATCGTTTGCGTGGGCGAAACGCTCGACGAGCGCGAAGGCGGCTTTACCGAAAGCGTTCTTTACAAGCAGATCGAGGGCGCGTTCGAGGGTATCGACGCCGAGGACGCCAAGAAGATCGTAGTCGCGTACGAACCTGTCTGGGCTATCGGCACCGGCAAGACCGCTACCGCCGAGCAAGCCAACGACACCATCAAGTTTATCAGAAAAACGCTTGCCAAGAAGTACGGCAGAGTGGTCGCCAACCGCGTGCGTATTCAGTACGGCGGCAGCATGAACGCAAAGAACGCCGCGGAACTCATGGCAATGAGCGACATCGACGGCGGACTTATCGGCGGCGCTTCGCTCAAAGCCGAGGATTTCTCGATCGTAGTGAAAGCGGGCGTAAAGGCGTAATATTTCGTTTAAGAGAGGGCGGACGGTAAAACGGTCGCCCTTTCGCGGGAGTTTATATTATGAAAAAGACAGACGCAATCATTATAATGGACGGCTTCGGCTGGAGAAAAGAAGAGAAAGGCAACGCGGTTATCGCCGCGGGTACGCCGTATATAAAAAGCCTTATGGCGAAGTACCCCTACACGTTTATCGAGGCGAGCGGCAGAGCGGTCGGGCTTCCCGCGGGTCAGATGGGCAACAGCGAAGTCGGACACCTTAACCTCGGCGCGGGCAGGGTAGTCTATCAGGACATCACCCGCATCGACAAGGCTATCGAGGACGGAGATTTCTTTACGAATCCCGCGTTCGTCGGCGCTATCGAGAACGTCAAAAAGCACGGCACGGCGCTTCACCTCGTGGGACTTCTGTCCGACGGCGGCGTGCATAGTTGCATTTCGCATATGTTCGCGTTGCTCGAACTTGCCAAGCGCAACGACGTCAAAACCGTGTACGTTCACTGCGTGACCGACGGCAGAGACGTGCCGCCCGACAGCGCGGTCAAGTATATCGCGGAAACCGAAGCGGAGATCAAAAAACTCGGCGTGGGCAAGATCGCCACGGTCGAGGGCAGATATTACTATATGGATCGCGACAACCGTTGGGAGCGCGTTAAAAAAGGCTACGACGGCGTGTTCGCGGGCGTGGGCGCGCACTACGCTACCGCGGAAGAGGGCGTACGCGCTTCTTACGACAAAAAGGTTTACGACGAGTTCATCGAGCCTATCGTGGTCGGCGACTACGACGGCGTGAAAGCGAACGACAGCATTATTTTCTATAACTTCCGTTCCGACCGCGCGAGAGAAATCACGAGAGCGGCGATCTACGAGGACTTCGACTGCTTTGAGCGCACCGGCGGCTACAAGCCCGTTTACTACGTGGGCATGACTCAGTACGACGCGACTTTCACCGGTATTCACACCGCGTTCGGTCCCAAGCACCTCGACAATACTTTGGGCGAATACCTCGCGAAAAAAGGCTTGACGCAGGCGAGAGTAGCCGAAACCGAGAAGTACGCGCACGTCACGTTCTTCTTCAACGGCGGCGTGGAACAGCCCAACGCGGGCGAGCAGCGCGTGTTGGTCGCAAGCCCTAAGGTCGCGACTTACGACCTTCAGCCCGAAATGAGCGCTCCCGAAGTCACCGAAAAGGCGCTCGAAGTCGTGGGCAACGTAGACGTCCTTATTCTTAACTTCGCCAACTGCGATATGGTCGGTCACACCGGCGTGTTCGACGCGGCGGTCAAAGCCGTCAAGACCGTGGACGAGTGCTTGTCCAGACTCGTTCCCGCAATTCAGGCTACCGGCGGCACCGCGCTCGTCACCGCCGACCACGGCAACGCCGAGCAAATGTGCTTCGAGGATGGCTCGCCATGCACTTCGCACACCACCAACCTCGTGCCGTTCATCGTCGCGGGCGACAAGTACGCTCACGCCGAACTCAAAAAGACCGGCGCGCTTTGCGACGTCGCGCCGACGCTCCTCGACGTTATGGGCGTAGACAAGCCCGCAGAAATGGAAGGCGCAAGTCTTATCGAAAAGAAATAACGACAACGGAAACGGGGCTTGCGAACGCGCGAGCCTCGTTTTGCGTATAATCGGCATATAATCTATAGGAGAGTGCTATGAAAATTTACGACGATATAACGGAACTTATCGGGAAAACGCCGGTAGTGCGAGTCCACCGCTACCAAAAGGCGAGAGGACTCGAGGGCGAACTGCTCGTCAAGATCGAGAGCTTCAACCCCAACGGCTCGGCAAAGGACAGAATAGGCGTCGCGATGCTCGATGGGGCGGAAAAAGACGGCAGCCTTGCCCGCGGCGGCACGGTGATAGAACCGACGAGCGGTAATACCGGCATAGGGCTTGCCATGGCTTGCGCGGTGCGCGGTTATCGTCTGATACTCACTATGCCAGAGTCCATGAGCGTGGAGCGGCGCAAGATCCTCGCCGCGCTCGGAGCGGAACTCGTGCTTACTCCCGCGAAAGAGGGTATGAACGGCGCGGTAAATAAGGCGAATGCGCTTCACGCCGAGACCCCCGGCTCGATTATCGCGGGGCAGTTCGTAAACCCCGCAAACCCCGCCGTACACCGCGCTACCACCGCAAAGGAGATCATGAGTGACCTCGACGGCAAACTCGACTATTTCGTCGCGGGCGTGGGTACGGGCGGCACGATTTCGGGCGTGGGCGAAGCGCTGAAACCGATTATTCCCGATCTTAAAGTCGTCGCGGTCGAACCCGCCGACTCGCCGCTACTGAGCAAGGGCGTCGCAGGGTCTCACAAACTGCAAGGTATCGGCGCGAACTTCGTACCCGCCGTACTCGACAGAGCGATTATCGACGACGTTATCGCAGTCACCACCGACGAAGCGTATTCTTCGGCTCGGCTTTTAGGCAAGACCGAGGGTTTTACCTGCGGCGTTTCGGGCGGCGCGGCGCTGTACGCGGGCGAGAAGATTCTTCGCGCCCACCCCGACGCTCGCGTACTCGTTTTTCTGCCCGACGGCGGAGATCGGTACTTATCCACCGATCTGTACGAAGGATAACGAGTTATATCCGCTATGACGAGGTAAGACGGGAACTGCACGTGGTTTTAAAATATTCAACCTAATACGTCATTCCGAGCACAGCCCCGGGAATCTAGCCGAAGGCGCAAAAAAATTATAATTATGCGGCTACGCCTGGATTTTTCGACTTCGCTAACGCTTCGCTCAAGATGACGTAAGGATAATTATCCGTATTTATCCTGATTTTACATCATCATCCGCATTACAAAACACCCTAATACGCAGCCTAAAAATGTGGCGAGGAGAGCGACGGGGATAGCGTAGCGGAGGTTTTTTACCGAGCTTTTGGAAAAGTAAATTGACGAGAGGTAGAACACGGTTTCGCTCGAGCCGTAGATTATCGACGCGCACAAGCCGATATACGTGTCCGTTCCGTAACTGAGGTAAATGCCGTCAAGCACCGCCATCGCACCCGCGCCGGAGAGCGGGCGTACGAGCATAAGTTCGGTCAGTTCTTTCGGGATCCCGAAAAACTCCGTGACGGGCGCGGCGAACGCGCTTATTTTCGCAGACACGCCGCTCGCCCGCATAAGTTCCACAGCCGCCATGACTGTGAGAAGATACGGAAAGACTTCCGCCATCAGCGACAGCGCGCTTTTCGAGCCTTCAACGAACGCCGAATAAGCGTTCTTTTTTCTTACCGCCGACAGCGCGAGTACGGTAAGGAAAATTATAGGAATAACGTACGAAGTCACGCTTTACCGCCCGCTTTGCCGTTAAAGAGCGGCTGACCGCTTATGCCGCCGTCCGCGCTTTTGAGATTGCGAAACTTCCGCGGCACCGCGCCGAACGCCTTGGCGCAGATCTTGACCAGCAACACGCCGAAAATCGTGGAAGCCACGGTAGACACGGCGCAAGGGAGCAGAAACGCGGTGGGCGCGGTCGAGCCGCGGGCTATGCGCATACCTATCACCGTGGACGGAATCAGTTGCAGAGAAGTCGCGGAAATCACGACGAGCATTATCATATTCGTCGTGGCGTACGGCGTTTTCCGATCCATCGCGCATATCGCGTTTATACCCATAGGCGTGGCGGCGTTTCCGAGTCCCAGAAGATTAGCCGACATATTCATCGCGATATACCGCTCGGTTTCGGGCGATTCGCCTTTGAAAAGTTTGCGGATAACGGGTCGCAGAATTTTCGCGATGAAATTTGACGCGCCCGTCTTTTCGAGCAGCGCGAAAAAACCGAGCCAGAAGCCGTAAGTGGAAATCAGCGCGAGCGCGAGATCGACCGCGCCTTTCGAGCCGGTCAGAAGCGCCCTTATCGCGCCGTCGGGGTCGGTGAACAGCATCGCCGTCGTACCCGCAAAAACTATCAGAAACCAGATTATATTCATAAAAGCCTCTCGCGCCGCCTCAAAGCCGCAAATCCACGGCGGCGTTTCGTCGTTTTTAATATGTATATTCTTAGGGTTCCTGAAATATTTGTCCTCAAAACGCACCGAAAAACGCAGAAAACGCGCGCACCCGCGGCTTTTCGGTTGATTTTTTGCGACGAAACGGCTATAATAGACGATAGCGCGAGGTCACGGCGTTTTTTTCGCTGCCCGCGCCTAAAATCGCCGCCGTTCGGCGGGGAGGGAACCACATGGAAAACGAAAAGAAAACCTATTACATCACTACGCCTATTTATTACCCTAGCGGCAAGTGGCACTTAGGTCACAGTTACACCACGGTGTGCTGCGACGCGCTCGCCCGCTATAAACGTATGCGCGGCTTCGACGTGTTCTACCTTACCGGTACGGACGAACACGGGCAGAAGATAGAGAAGCGCTCGGCGGAAGCGGGCACGACTCCCAAAGCGTTCGTCGACGAACTCGTGGGCGAAATCAAGGAACTTTGGAAACTGCTCGACATTTCCTACGACAAGTTTATCCGCACCACCGACGATTACCATGTCAAAGCGGTGCAGAAGATTTTCAAGCAACTCTACGATCAGGGCGATATTTACAAGTCGCACTACAAGGGCAAGTACTGCACGCCTTGCGAATCGTTCTGGACGGAAAGCCAGCTCGTAGACGGCAAATGCCCCGATTGCGGCAGAGAAGTCGTCGACGCGGAAGAGGAAAGTTATTTCTTCCGCCTGTCGAAGTATCAGGACAGAATCAAAGAACTGCTCACCACGACAGACTTCCTCGAGCCGTCCTCGCGCGTGAACGAAATGGTCAATAACTTTCTGAAAGAAGGGCTTACCGACCTCGCGGTTTCGCGTACGGCATTCAAGTGGGGTATCCCCGTCGAGTTCGATCCCGGTCACGTCGTGTACGTGTGGATCGACGCGCTGTCGAACTATATCACCGCGCTCGGTTACGGCTCGGACGACGACAGCCTCTACAAAAAATACTGGCCCGCCGACCTTCACATGGTGGGCAAGGAAATCGTGCGCTTCCACACGATCATCTGGCCGGCTATCCTTATGGCGCTGGGGCTTCCGCTCCCGAAGAAAGTCTACGGTCACGGCTGGCTGCTGCTCGGCGGCGACAAAATGAGCAAGTCCAAGGGCAACGTTGTCGATCCGTTCGTGCTTGTCGGGCGCTACGGCGTGGACGCGGTAAGATACTATATCCTCCGCGAAATTCCGTTCGGCTCGGACGGCGTGTACACCGACGAAGCGTTTATCACGCGCTTCAATCAGGATCTTTGTAACGACCTCGGCAACCTTACCCGCAGAACGCTCGCTATGACTAAGCAGTACTTCGACGGCAAAGTGAACGACGGCGGAGATCGCGGCGAGTTCGACGACGAGTTTATCTCCGAAATCAACGCGCTCGACGGCAAACTCGACGCGGAGATCGAGAAACTCAACCTATCCAAAGCGCTCGAAACGATATTCGCGGTCGTCGACAAGGCGAACAAGTATATCGACAACACCCGACCGTGGGTACTGGCGAAGAATGAAGCGGACAAGCCGCGGCTTATGGCGGTCATATACAACCTTCTCGAAGCGATCCGCGTGTGCGTAACCGCGCTTATGCCCTTCCTTACCCGCACTCCCGCGCTGATTTTCGAGGGCTTGGGCATCGAAAAACCGCAGTACTTCGAGGACAGCCTCGCTTACGGCAAAATCAAAAATTACGAAACCAAAGAAACGGGAATACTTTTCCCGAGACTCGACGTAGCAAAGGAGCTGAAAGAGTTGGAAAAGATAGCGAACGCGGAAACCGCGAAACAAGAAGTAAAAACAGAAGTGAAAACCGAACCTAAGAAAGAGGAAGTCAAGCCCGCCGCTCCCATAGAGCCCGAGTACGTCAGCGCCGACGAGTTCTTCAAGACCAAACTTGTCGTGGGCGAAGTGCTCGCGTGCGAAAAAGTGGAGAAGGCGGACAGACTCTTGAAGTCCACCGTCAGGATCGGCGACGAGATCCGCACGATCGTCAGCGGAATCGCTAAGTTCTACACGCCCGAAGAAATGGTGGGCAAACGCGTGGTCGTTGTTTCCAACCTTGCGCCCCGCAAGATCCGCGGAATAGAGAGCCGCGGTATGCTTCTGTGCGCCGTTTCCGGCGAGGGCGACGACGAAAAACTCTGTCTCGTTCGCCCCGAAAAGGATATGGACGGAGGCAGCGAAGTATGCTGATAGACACTCACGCGCACCTCACCGACGAAAGGTACGGCGGCGCGCGGGAGATAATCGACGATATGACCGCGGACGGACTGGAGAGAATTATCACCGTCGGCTACGATATGGAAAGTTCGCGCGAGTGCAAACGCATCGCCGAAAGCAACGCCGCGATTTACTTCGACGCGGGCGTGCATCCGTCCGACTCGCAGCGGCTTGCCGCCGATTTCGCGGACGAACTCGTCGCGCTGTGTGCCGACCCAAAGTGCGTTGCCGTGGGCGAAATAGGACTTGATTATCACTACGACGACACCGACCGCAAAACGCAGATTTACTGGCTCGAACGCCAACTCGAAGTGGTCGATCAGACCGGGCTTCCGGTATGCTTCCACGTCCGCGACGCTTACGAGGACTTCGAAACCGTAATACGCCGCAACCTCGGAAAACTTAAGGGCGGCGCGGTGCTTCACTGCTATTCGGGTTCGAAAGAAACCGCCGAAAAGTTCGTAGACCTCGGGTTTTACGTTTCGTTTTCGGGATCTGTCACGTTCTCGAACGCGAAGAAGTTCTACGATATCGTACCGGTCGTTCCGCGAGATAAAATTCTTATCGAAACGGACTGTCCGTACCTCGCGCCCGTGCCTTACCGCGGCAAGACGAATTACCCGCGCTACGTTCGCAAGCAAGCGGAAAAGATCGCGGAAATTCTGGACGAGGACTACGCGGAGATCGAGCGGCTGACTACCGATAACGCGTATCGGATTTTCCCGAAAATGCAACGCGCGTGAGCGCCGCGCATAGAATAACGACGAGAGGGAAAGGACGAAATACTTTTTTGGAGCACATTATGGGCGAAAACTTCGTGTATCGCTACGGCGATAATCTTTACGTCAATCTTACCAACAAGTGCTGTAACAACTGCACGTTCTGTATACGCAACAACGGCGACGGTATAGGGAATAGCGGCGATCTGTGGCTGAGCCGCGAGCCGAGCGCGAAAGAGGTTATAGACGGCATTAAAAAACACGGCGAGTTTAACGAACTCGTGTTCTGCGGCTACGGCGAACCGACCTACAAGGTCGCGGAAATGGTCGAGGTCGCGGCGTTCGCGCACGCTTCGGGCAAGAAAACGCGGCTGAATACCAACGGCTTGGGCAATCTTATCAACAAGCGCGACATAGTTTCCGATCTTAAGGGCGCTATCGACGAAGTGTCCGTGTCGCTGAATAACGACAACGCCGAGGACTATGACAGCGTTTGCCGCTCGGCTTACGGACTGTACGCGTTCTCCGCTATGCTCGAGTTTGCCGCGGCGTGCGTGAAAGCGGGCATCGACACGGTTATGAGCGTAGTCGCGGTCGACGGCGTGAATATCGATAAGTGCCGCTCCGTCGCCGAGAAAATCGGCGCAAAACTGCGCGTCAGAGAATATATAAAGTAATATTTAGAATAAGGATAATTACTTGTTCTATGAATGGGATTCCACGAAACGAGCGAACGCAAAATGCGTTCGCTCGTTTCTCTGAATGACGAGGTAGAACGGAAACTGCGCGGTATTTTTTTAAATTATTTCGCACAGCCCACGTTTTCCCAACGTCAAACCTCGGGCGAACGAAGTGAGCGTGAGGATCCCCTACAGTAAAAAAGTAATATTATCCTTATCCATTTATGCTCCCCCTAAAGAATTTTACAAAAAGGGTATTGACATTATGCGTTTTTTAGTGTAATATAATCAAAGAAACTCCCCCCCCGAGAGTATCTACAAAATAACCATTAGGAGTGAAACATGAAAAAGAGGTTCTTGATGGCTTTAACCGCGCTGTGTATAGCGGCTTTATCGACGTTTACTCTCGCCGCGTGCGCGCCCAGACCCGTTAACGAAGAAACCAGAGTGAACGGTTTTTCTTTCAGAGAATACGGCGACGGTTATGAAGTGGCTAACTATTTAGGCGACGAAACGGAAATAGAAATCCCCGATACTTACAAGGATAAAAGCGTTATCGGGATCGGGGCAAGGGCGTTTTCCAATACAAAAATCACCGGAATAACGATCCCGGACAGCATTACGACTATCGGACCGAACGCGTTTGAGTCCTGTAAAGAACTCGAAGAAATAAATATTCCCGAGAGCGTTACCAGTATAGGCGACCAAGCGTTTCGCTATTGTGAAGGGCTTACCGCCGTTACTATGCCGAAAAACTTGTCGTATGCGGGAGAATTCATATTTTGGTATTGCACCGGACTTAAAGAAATAACGATTCCCGACGGTGTAACCGCGCTTCCTTACGGTATTTTCGCGCGCTGTAACGGCTTGACAGAAATCAATATACCGAGCAGCGTGACGAGCATCGGCGTTTACGCATTCTCCGGGCTTGATAAAATAACGAGCGTTACGATTCCGCATAACGTGACGAGTATCGAAGAAGAAGCGTTCAGGGATTGCGATTCGCTGACTACAGTTACGATACCGGCAAGCGTGGTCGTTATGAAATCGGGCGTATTCGCCGGTTGCAAAAATTTGAAAACGATATACTGCGAAGCGGCGGAACAGCCGAGCGAATGGGATTCCACGTGGCAAAACAACTGTCCGGCGCAGGTCGTGTGGAATTATAACGGCGGGTCGGAGGCGTAATACTACTTAAGAGGCGTAATATTACTTAAAATTATTGTACATTATTGCGGTTTTAAGGACAGCAAAATAGGTCGGCGCGACGGCGTTGACCTTTTGCTTTTTTGAGTGTATAATTCCGGTATAAAGATTAAAAGCCGCGCCGAAACCGCGCGTGCAAGAGGAGAAAATATGTTCAAGGTTAAAAAGCCGATATTCGGATCGAATTACTATCCCGAGGCTTGGGATCGCTCGGAGGTCGACAAAGACCTCGATCTTATGGTTAAACTAGGGCTTAACTGCGTGCGTATCGCGGAGTTTGCCTGGGCGACGATGGAACCTGAGGACGGCGTTTTTGATTTTTCGTTGTTCCGCGAAGTGGTGGACAAGTGCCTTATCCGCGGTATTTCCGTGATTATGGGTACGCCTACGGCTTGCCCGCCGCGCTGGCTGGCGAAAAAGCATCCCGAAATTTTCGCGGTGGGCATGGACGGCACCCGGCAGACGATAGGCGGCAGACGCGATATCTGCCAGAACAGCGAAGTCTATCTTAAGTACTGCGATCGCATAGTCGAGGCTATGGCGAAAGAGTTCGGGCGCGACGAGAACGTTATCGGCTGGCAGATCGACAACGAGATCGAACCGGAGCGCGGTAACCTCGGCGCGATGGGCTGTCTTTGCGACGACTGCGTGAAGAAGTTCCGCGGGTATATGAAAAAGCAGTACGACGGCGATATCGACGCGCTCAACCGCGAGTGGGGTACGAACATTTTCTCGATGAAGTACGGCTCGTTCGAGGACTTCGATAGACCCGCGCCGCACGTATGGGCTCACCCGTCGTACAACAAGTGGTGGATGAAGTTCCAGAACGATACGCAACTCGACTTTATCAAGCGCCAGCACGATATAATCGCGAAGTATTCCTCCGCGCCTATCGGACACGACAGTATGCCGATATTCATTCTCGACTACGACAGACTGTCGCGCGATATGGATATTATGCAGTTCAACCACTACAACGACGTGCGGAACTTCCGCGACGCGGCGTTCTGGTACGACCTTATGCGCCCCGCGAAAAACCGCCCGTTCTGGGTGACGGAAACTTCGTGCTGCTGGAACGGCTCGACCGAAGCCAACGGTATGCGCCCGAAAGGCTTTAACAACGCCAACGTGTGGCTGTCGGTGTTTATGGGCGCGGAACTCGTCGATTACTGGCTGTGGCGCTCGCACTACGGCGGACACGAACTCATGCACGGCGCTTGCGTGGCTTCTTGCGGCAGACCGTTCCACGTCGGCGCGGAAATCAGGGAACTTTCGGACGAACTCGCCGCGACTTCCGATATTATCACGGGGACCAAGCCCGTGACGAGCGGTATCGCGCTTCATTGCTCGAATTCCGCGCGCGAAACGTTCCGCTTCCAGCGTATGGCGCAGGGCTTCGACTATCACCGCGACCTGAAACAGTATTTTTACGACCCGCTCGCGGATATCCAACTGCGCCCGGACGTAATCACGCCGTCGCGCTCCGTGGACGAATATCAGGTCGTTTTTACGCCGTTTATGCCCGACCTTACCGAAAACGGTCTTATTACGCGTATGCTCGAGTGGACGAAAAACGGCGGCACCTGGGTGGTCGGTCCTATGTCCGACAACCGCAACCGTTCGGGGTCGAAGTTCACCGACCGCGCGCTTGGCTCGCTGGAGGAAATCGCGGGCGTAAGACAAGAATTCTACCTGCCTAAGGGCGAAACCTATCCGATTAAGTTCAACTGCGGATCGGACGGTAATTCGTTGTCCGTGTTCTACGAGGCTTACTCCGTGACGGACAAAGCCGAAACGATCGCAAAATTCTCGGACGGAGAGTATATCAAAGGCTATTCGGCTATCACTTCCACGCCCTGCGGCAAAGGCAAAATCGTTATCCTCGGCTTCGTGCCCGATCCCGCGACTTTGCGCGAGTTTACGAAGTTCCTCGCCGCCGAAAAGGGCGTCAAGCCGGTTGCGGCTGCGGACAAAAATATCGTAGCCGTTATCCGCGAGGGGGAGGGTAAGCGCGCGTTCGCCGCGCTCGAAATCGCGCACGAGGGCGGTTCGGTCACGTTGCCGCTTAGCGGTGTGAACGCGTTCGACGGCAAGGCTTACTCTGCGGGCGAAACCGTCGTTCTCCCGCCTTACGGTAAGTTGCTCGTCGTTGAAAACCGCGGAAATAAATAGTTGAAAACCGCGGAAACAAATAAACGTATAATAATCCGCATAAAAACAGGCACCCGAGAATTATACCGCGAGTGCCTGTTTCTTAGTATTTACTTGTTAACCCGATTGTTTCCTGCTTTCCTGTACCGATTACTTGATAACGAGTTTGGCAAGGTTGGCTAGAGCCGCGACGAGGGAGAGAACGCCGCCCACGATCGCGCCGTAAGCGAGAGTAAGGTTAGCCTTGATGTCGCCGCCGAGAGAAGTGAATATCTTTTGGATATCGGTATTGGGGATCGAGTACTGAACGGTGAGGAAGAAGAACACGCCCGCAACGCCGAAAGCCGCAGCGGCTACGAAGTTCGCGAACTTGCTGCCTTTACCGAGCGCCGCGAGAACGGAGAACACTACGCCGACCAGCGCGAGCAGGTAGGTCAGAAGATTCATAAACGAGAAGTTGAAAATCGTCGCTTTGATTTCCGTACCGATAATGGGCAATTTGGCAACTTCGGTGTAGCCGAACGCGACCTGCATACCGGTGTAAGTCGTATCGGTGTCCTTGATGCCGATCGCGGGCAGGAACATCATGCAGATTGCCGCGACGCCGAGTACCGCCGCGACGAACGCGACGATAACGTTGATTTGCTTGTTTGCCTTTTTCTTTGCCATAAAATTTTACCTCCTTTAATAGGCAAGTTAGTTTTTTGATTATATCATAATTTCGTCAGTTATGCAAGCGGATAACGCGCGAAAAACGCGACGAAATCGGTTTCGGCGTAAAATTATCTTTTTCGCCGCGTTCCGCCGCGTTTCGCGGAGAGCGAGTCGTCAAAATCCGCATACAAACCCCTCGGAAACGATTTTCGCGCGTTCTAGGGGCAATTTTGGCGCTTAAAAACGGTGCCTTAAAAAATAAAGTAGTTTTTTCGGGGCGTAACCGCGCCGAAACGCTTTTCTTTTTCGCGAAATCGTGGTATAATTATTGAAAACGAAACGTGAAAATTCGTAAAACTTGGAGATCATTATGTCCGACAAAATCGATAACAATTACGATTCAAGCGAAATTCAGGTACTCGAAGGACTGGAACCCGTCCGCAAACGCCCCGGTATGTATATCGGCTCGACGGACGAGAGAGGACTTCACCACCTTATCGTCGAGATAGTCGACAACTCGGTCGACGAATCGCTGGCGGGTTACTGCGACACCATCACCGTGGAGATCACGCGCGAAGGTGCGGTCGCCGTCACCGATAACGGCAGAGGCATACCTATCGACATTCACCCCAAAGAGGGCGTGTCCGCGGTACAGGTCGTTCTGACCAAACTGCACGCGGGCGGCAAGTTCGGCGGCGGAGGATACAAGGTTTCGGGCGGCTTGCACGGCGTGGGTCTGTCCGTCGTAAACGCGCTGTCCGAATGGCTCGAGGTCGAAGTCAGGAAAAACGGCAAGATCTGGCGCCAGCGTTATATGCGCGGTATCCCCATGCGAGAACTCGCGCCCGTGGGCGAAACCGCCGAAACGGGTACGAAAGTCACGTTCTATCCGGACGCGGAAATCTTCGAAACAATCGAGTTCAATTACGACACGGTGCGCACCCGCCTTCGTGAAGTCGCTTACCTCAACAAGGGACTTAAGATCAACCTTATCGACAATCGCCCGGGACAAGAAAAGAACGAAACTTTCCACTACGAGGGCGGCATACTCGACTTCGTGGACTACCTTAACCGCGCGAAAGAAACGCTGTTCCCCAGGTCGCTGTATATCGAAAAGGAATATAAAACCTCGTCCGTCGAGATCGCGATGCAGTACAACGACAGTTACAACGAAGTCATGTATTCGTACGCGAACAACATAAACACCGAAGAGGGCGGCACGCACTTAGTCGGCTTTAAGAACGCGCTGACCCGCGTGCTCAACGACTACGCTCACGCCGAAAAGCTCGTCAAAGACGACTTCAAACTCACCGGCGAGGACGTGCGCGAGGGCTTGACGGCGATAGTTTCCGTCAAACTCGAGGAACCGCAGTTCGAAGGTCAGACCAAAACCAAACTCGGCAATTCCGAAATGCGCGGAATAGTCGAAAAGGCGCTGACCGAGGGCTTAGGTACTTACCTCGAAGAGAATCCGAAAGAAGCGAAAGACCTCATAATGAAAACGGTCACGGCGCAGAAAGCCCGCGACGCGGCGAGAGCGGCGAGAGAGTCCACGAGAAGAAAGGGCGTACTCGAGTCGACAACGCTTCCCGGCAAACTCGCCGACTGTACCGATAAAGACGCGAGCCACTGCGAAATCTACCTCGTCGAGGGCGACAGCGCGGGCGGCACGGCAAAGCAAGGCAGAGATCGCAGATTCCAGGCGATACTGCCGCTGAGAGGTAAAATCCTCAACGTCGAGAAAGCAAGGCTTACCCGTATCATGGAGAACGCCGAAATCCGCGCGATGATCACCGCATTCGGCTGCGGTATCGACGAGGAATTCGACGAAAGCAAGCTCCGCTACGACAAGATAATATGCATGACCGACGCGGACGTGGACGGCTCGCATATAAGAATATTGCTTCTGACGTTCTTCTTCCGCTTTATGCGCCCGCTTATCGAGCGCGGTCACGTGTATATCGCGCAGCCGCCGCTTTATAAATGCACCAAGGGCAAGACGGTGGAGTATTGCTACACCGACGACGAACTGAGAGCGGCTTCGGAGCGGCTCGGAAAGCCCGAGGTCCAGCGTTACAAGGGCTTGGGCGAAATGAACGCGAGCCAGCTGTGGGAAACGACCATGGATCCCGAGCGCCGCGTGCTTTTGCAGGCTACGATGGCGGACGCGGCGGAAGCGGACAGCACGTTCTCGATACTCATGGGCGAACAACCGGAACTTCGCCGCAAGTTCATCGAAGATAACGCCACGCTCGTAAAAGAACTCGACATCTAAGCCGCCTTAAGGAGATCCTATAATGGCTGACAATAACGACAACATAAAAGAAAAAATCAAAAATTCGCGGGTGCTTCAGGTCGAAGTCAACGACGAAATCAAGAAGTCGTTTATCGCCTACGCGATGGCGGTCAACGTTTCCCGCGCGATCCCGGACGTGCGCGACGGTATGAAGCCTGTTCAGCGCCGCATACTGTACTCCATGGGCGAACTCAATCTGTTCTCCGACAAGCCGTACCGTAAGTGCGCGCGTATCGTCGGCGACTGCCTCGGCAAGTATCACCCGCACGGCGACAGTTCGGTTTACGGCGCGTTGGTGCGCCTTGCGCAGGACTTCTCGATCCGCTGTCCGCTCGTCGACGGTCACGGCAACTTCGGTTCCGTGGACGGCGATCCTCCGGCGGCAATGCGTTACACCGAAGCGCGACTCAGCAAAATCGCTTCCGAAATGCTCCGCGATCTCGACAAGGAAACGGTCGATTGGTACCCGAACTTCGACGACACGCTGATGCAACCTACCGTGCTGCCCAGCCGTTTTCCCAACCTTCTCGTAAACGGCTCGGACGGTATCGCGGTGGGCATGGCTACGAATATCCCGCCGCATAACCTCGGCGAAGTCATTTCCGCCGTAGACGCGCTGATCGACAACCCCGACATCACGGTGGACGAACTTATGGAATACGTTCCCGCGCCGGACTTCCCGACCGGCGGTCTTATCATGGGCAGAGGGCGTATCCGTCAGGCTTACAGAACGGGCAGAGGCGGTATCATTATCCGCGCGAAAACCGAGATCGAAGAAGCGGAGAACGGCAAGCACCGCATAGTGGTCACCGAACTTCCGTATCAGGTCAATAAAGCAGAACTCATCAAGACGATGGCGGAACTGGTCAAGGACAAGCGCGTAGAGGGCATCAGCGATATCCGCGAAGAGTCCGACCGCGACGGTATGCGCATAGTCATCGACGTAAAGCGCGACGCTCAGCCGCAAGTTGTTCTTAACACTCTCTACAAGCACACCGACCTCCAGACCAGCGGCGGCATTATCTTCCTCGCGCTGGTGAAAGGCGAGCCGAAAATCCTTAACCTTAAGGAAATGCTGTACTACTATCTCGAACATCAGAAAGAGGTCATCGAGAGAAGAACGCGTTTCGACCTCGCGAGAGCGGAGGAGCGCGAACACATTTTGCAAGGTTTGGTCATCGCGCTCGCGAATATCGACCGCGTAATACAGCTCATTAAAGAAAGTAAAGACAAATACGAGGCTTCGGCAAAACTTATCGCCGAGTTCCGGCTTTCCGACAAGCAGGCGGGCGCGATCCTCGAAATGAGATTACAGCGCCTTACCAGTCTTGAAGTCGAGTCCATAAGAGCGGAACTCAAGGACATCGAGGAACGTATCGCGGACTTTAAGGACATACTCGCGCGCCCCGAGCGCATCACCGCGATCGTCAAGACCGAACTCGGCGAGATCAAGGACAAGTACGACGCGCCCAGAAGAAGCGAGATCTGCATCGACTACGACGAGATCGACATCGGCGACCTTATCGACCGCGAGGACGTGGTTATTTCCATGACTCACTCGGGCTACGTCAAGCGCTTGCCCGTCTGCGAGTACAAGGCTCAGCACCGCGGCGGCACGGGTATTACCGCGCACAAGCCGAAGGAAGAGGACTTCGTGGAGAATATGTTCGTCACTTGCACCCACGACGATCTGCTGTTCTTTACCAACTACGGCAGAGTTTACTCGATCAAGGCTTACGAAGTGCCGGAAGCCGAGCGCACCGCCCGCGGCAGAGCGATAGTCAACCTTTTGCAACTTTCGTCCGACGAAAAAGTCAACGCCGTTATCCCGGTCAAGGAGAACAGCGACCACAGCGGCTACCTTATGCTCGCGACCCGCGACGGCTTGGTCAAGCGCACCGCGTTCAGCGAGTTCGAGTCGATAAGAAAAGTGGGCAAGATCGCGATTTCGCTTAACGAGGGCGACGAACTCATTTCCGTACAGATACTCGAAAACGACGACGAAATACTGCTTGCGTCCTCGGGCGGCAAGTGCATACGTTTCCCGGCGGCTTCCGTCCGTCCCACGGGCAGAAGTTCGATGGGCGTGCGCTCGATACGCTTAGGCAGCGGCGAACGCGTGGTCGATATGGCGGTCATCAGAAAGGACTGCGAGCAAGAAGTGCTCACCGTGTCGCAGTACGGCTACGGCAAGCGCAGCGATATCGACGAATACCGTATTCAGTCGCGCGCGGGCAAAGGCACGCTTGCGGGCAAGTTCAACGAAGTCACCGGCGAACTTGTAAACCTCAAACTTATAAATCCCTCCGACGACGTGATGATGATCGCCGACAACGGCATAATTATCCGTATCCGCGCCGAAGAGATCAGCAAGATTTCCAGAAACACCAAGGGCGTTCGTATCATGAAAATGAAGAACGAAGGCAGCGTGGTGTGCGTGGCGGTCGCTCCGCCCGAACCCGACGAGCAGACGATAGAAGAAGCGGAACGCCACAACGCCGAAATGGCTGAAGAGGACGCCGCTAAGAACGCCGCGCTCGAACGCGAGTCCGAGGAACTTCTTGACGGCGGCGACGATAACGACGGCGGCGAGATTTAGCCGATGCCGAAGTCGGACAGAAACAAAACGATAACGCTTACGAAAGAGGAAACGCAACGGTTACTCGACCGTTGCGTTTTGTCGCGCGCGCTTACGGACGAAACCGATCTTACCGATAAGATCGTGTGCGGCGACGCGTTCGAAATCGCGCCGCGGTTGCGAAAAAAGGCGTACGACCTCATGATCGTCGATCCTCCGTACAATCTTACGAAGAATTACGGCGGCGAGAAATTCTATAAAACCGACGAGGACGAGTACGCCGCGTTCACCGAACGGTGGATCCGCGCGTTCTATCCCGCGCTGAAACCGACGGCGAGCGTGTACGTGTGCTGCGACTTTATGAGCGGCGTGACTATCGCGCCGATACTGGCGAAGTATTTCACGATCCGCAGCCGCATAACGTGGCAGCGCGAAAAGGGCAGAGGCGCGAAGAAAAACTGGAAGAACGGTATGGAGGACGTGTGGTTCTGCACCGTATCGGACGACTATTACTTCGACCTCGGCAGCGTGAAACAGCGGCGGCGGGTGCTGGCTCCGTACCGCGAGAACGGCGAGCCTAAGGACTGGTTCGTTGACGGCGGCGAAAAGTATCGCGACACTTGCCCGTCGAACTTCTGGGACGACGTTACCGTGCCGTACTGGTCGATGAGCGAGAATACCGCGCACCCTACGCAAAAACCCGAAAAACTCGTGGCGAAACTCACTCTCGCGTCGTCGAAAGCGGGCGACTTATTGCTCGATCCGTTCGCCGGCAGCGGAACCGCGGCGGTCGTGGCGAAGAAACTCGGGCGGCGGTTCACCGCGCTCGAGAGTAACCCCGGTTATTGCGCGCTGGGAGTAAAGCGGCTCGATCGCGCCGAAACCGATACGGTTATTCAGGGATACGAGGACGGAGTCTTCTACGCCCGCGGCGAACGTCCGAAAAGACCGACCGGGCGATGAACCGTTCGCGCCGGTTGTAAAATCGATAAAAACCGGTTTTTTGTGCGACTAACCGAAAAAATAACGGGAAAACGTTGTAAAATTCGGCGCAAAAAGTTGCATTACGATTGAATATGTAGTATAATTTACTTAAATACCGACCTATCGATAATAACGTTCGCGGTGTTTAAACGCAAGCGCCCGCGACGATTGGGAGAAAACGATCGGGAGCGGAGATAAGTACGATAACTAATTTTACACAAAGAGGTGTGAGATGGGTAGAAAAAAAAGAATACTCCCTATCGGCTCCAAGACTAAACTCATAGAAGTCAAATTCGAATCCAAGAACGAAAAAGAAGCGGCGTTCAAAGCGGCGCTCGACGGCGGCGCGGCGGGCGGCAAAGGCGAAACGCTGAGTAAACGCGAAATCAGACGTATTCTGTTCCGCGAATACGCTATCGACGCGATCATTCAGGACAGACGCGACGGCGATATCAAAAAACGGCTCAAGGAAGAAGATAAAGATACGTTTATCCAACTCACCCGCGCGTACTTAGAGGGCAAAACCATTTTCGAAAACCGCGAGGACGCACGCAGATTAGGCGTGGAAAACGCGTGCGCGTATCCTAAGGGAGCGCTCGTCGACGAAACTATAAACAGAATCTGGGGTATTCAGTGCTTTGATAAGGACGTGCTCATCACCAGAGAGCCCGACATAACCAAGGTCACGCTTCAGGACGAATTCCGTATCCTGGAGAACTTCAGAAAAGGCAAGTTCCTCGTGGGCGAACTTGTCAGCGGCGTTTTCGAAGGCGACGAAATGGGCGGGTACCTCCGCGTCAACAGATTCCGCGCGAGCGCGGACGACGCGTTCATTCCCCGCGGCGTAGTCAACAAAATGGGACTGAAAAGCGGCGACGTCTTAGAGGCGCGCATTACCCGCGACGAAGTGCTGTTCTTCAACTGCGTACACTGGATCGACAAAGTAAACCACGTGAAAGTCGGCTACGAAACTTTCGCCGAGGATCTGGAGAGGTCGCGCAACGTCAAACTCGCGACCCCGCGTAACCGCGTTATTTTCGCTTGTGAGGAATACAACGGACTGCCCGTTCTTATGGACGCTTACGCGCCGGCATGCCTCGGTCAATCCGTGCTGGTTTCGATCAGAGGCAAACTCAATTACGCCCGCCACGCGACCGAACTCGCGGAATCGCTGCGCAAGTCGTTAAAGGTGGACGAAGTAATTACTTTCGCGCCCAACGAGAACGAGTTCAATTCCGAAAAACTCGCCGCCGAGTGTTCCGACACGATCGTGTCGTCCCCGACGTACAGCAATACCAACGACAAGATAGCGAAGAGAATGTGCGACTACGCGTATAGACGTGCGGAAAGCGGCTACAACACCGTGGTCGTTCTCGCCGATCTCGACGAAGCCGCGCCTACTACCGAGGAAGCGAAAGAACTTCTCGATTGCTCGCGCCAGATTTCGGGCGGCGGCAGTTGCACTATCGTGGCGTTCGCCGATATCGATCGCGAAAACGACAGGTATTACGAAATCCGCAGAATGGTTTCTTCAGAACTACGGCTCGTGGCTCGTCCGTTCTACGGCGATTTCGTGGTCGACTCCATGAACTGCGCCAACGAGTGCGCCCACGCCATGAACGAAAAGGAGCGCGGCGCAGTCAAGTCGCTGAAACTGTACATAGACAAAACCGACGACGAAACGGCTCAGAAAGTCGTTATGGAATTCGGCACTTACCGCGCTTTCGTCGAAGGCATGAGCACCGCTTCGTACAAGCTCACCAGAAAGCAGCACGCGATGTCGCTGAAAGCAGAATGAAAACCGGTTATTTCGGCGACGAGAGCAGCCATACTTACGCTTGCGCCGCGAGTGAAACGGGCGGCGAACTCGTAGGCTATCCGTCGATAGCGGCGGTAGTGACGGCGCTTGCCGGCGGCGAAGTCGACCGCGCGGTCGTTCCGCTCGAGAACAGCGTGGGCGGCACCGTGGGCGACACGCTCGACGCGTTGAAGCGCGACGACGTATTCGTCACGCGGCAATTCCATAAACGCATATTTCATTGTCTTATCGGCAAAGCGGGCGCGAAAAAATCCGACGTAAAAAGGATTTACTCGCACCCTCAAGCCCTCGCTCAGTGCGACAGGTACTTGAGAGAGAACTTCGCTTCCGCCGACGTTATCGCGGTGGCAAGCACTTCCGCCGCGCTCAAAATCGTGTCCGCACCCGAAGAAGCGGCTATCGCGAGAGTGGCGACGGACGGCTTGACGGTGCTGGAGTCCGAGATCGAGGACAATAAAAACAACGTCACGAGGTTCGTGCTTTTAGAGCGCAAGCCGCGCTACGACGGACAAAAAGCGGCTATCGTGTTCGGCACGCCGCACCGCCCGGGCGAACTTCTGAAAGTACTGGAAGTACTGGCGGCGTTCGACCTCAACCTCAACAAACTCGAATCGCGCCCCAGTCGCGACGGCGAGTTCGGCTACTGGTTTTTCGCCGAATTCGACTGCCCGACCCGCGCCGTGCTCGGCATGGTCATGAGGAAACTCTCCGCCGAGTCCGAGGGGTTCGTACGGCTCGTCGGCTGCTACTGACGGCTTAACCCGCGCGTTTATTCGCCGCGGACGAGCAAAAAAAGCGCTTTCGCGTTAAAAACCGCCCGAAATGCCGATAATTTCACCAAAACGTCACTGCGGGCAAACATAAAATAGTTAAACTAACCCTATCAAACAGTAAAGTTTCGGCGGACGCGCGGCGTTCGTCATGCAAGGAGAAGGAATTATATGGGACTTATTTCATTCATCACCGGAAGCGATAATAGAAAGCAAGTCAAAAAACTGGACGCTATCGCAAACAAGGTAGAGAAGTACGAGGACGAGTACCGCGCCTTAAGCGAGGAACAACTCAAAGCCAAGACCGCGGAATTCCGCGACAGACTGGAGCATAACTACGAAACCCTCGACGATATTCTTCCCGAAGCGTTCGCGGCGGTAAGAGAAGCGAGCGCCCGCGTTTTGGGTATGCGCCACTTCCACGTTCAGTTGATGGGCGGCATCGCGCTTCATCAGGGACGTATCGCGGAGATGCGTACCGGCGAAGGTAAAACGCTGGTCGCGACCCTCGCGTCGTATCTTAACGCGCTACCCGGTAAGGGCGTGCACGTCGTCACCGTCAACGATTATCTTGCCAAGCGTGACGCGGAGTGGATGGGCAAGGTGCATCGTTACCTCGGACTTACCGTAGGCGTCGCGATCGCGGGCATGGACAGCGCGGCTAAACGCGCGGCGTACAACTGCGATATCACTTACGCCACCAACAACGAACTGGGCTTCGATTACCTCCGCGACAACATGGTCATCTACAAGCGCGACAAGGTACAGCGTCCGCTTAACTTCTGTATCATCGACGAGGTCGACTCGATCCTTATCGACGAAGCGCGTACCCCGCTTATCATTTCCGGCCGCGGCGGCAAGAGCAGCGAAATGTATATCACCGCCAACCGCTTCGCCAAGAGCCTCAAGCCCGACGATCTCGACATCGACGAGAAGAAAAAGGCTATCACGCTTACCGAAAGCGGCGTGGAGAAAGCCGAGCGCTACTTCGCGGTCGACAACCTCTCCGACGTGGACAATATGGAACTCAACCATTATATAAACAACGCGATCCGCGCCAACTATATAATGAAACTCGACAAGGACTATATCGTCAACGCCAAGGGCGAAGTCGTCATCGTCGACGAGTTCACCGGTCGTCTTATGGACGGACGCCGCTACAGCGACGGTCTGCATCAGGCGATCGAAGCGAAAGAGGGCGTAAGAGTGCAGAGTGAAAACAAAACGCTCGCTACCATCACGTTCCAGAACTACTTCCGTCTTTACAAGAAACTCAGCGGTATGACCGGTACGGCGAAAACCGAAGAGTCCGAATTCAGAGATATTTATCACCTTGACGTAGTTACTATTCCCACCAACCTTCCGAGCCGCAGAGTGGACGAGAACGATCAGGTTTATTCGACCATCGCGGGCAAACTCCGCGCGGTCGTCGCCGACATCACCGAGTGTTATCAGCGCGGCGAGCCGGTCCTCGTGGGTACGACTACCGTAGAAAAGAGCGAAGAACTCTCGAGAATGCTTCATAAGGCTAAGATTCCGCACAACGTTCTTAACGCCAAGAACCACGAGAAGGAAGCGGAAATCGTAGCGCAGGCAGGCAAGTTCCGCGCCGTTACGATCGCAACCAACATGGCCGGTCGCGGTACCGATATTATGCTGGGCGGCAACGCCGAGTACCTTGCTATCAAGCGTATGCGCGATATCGGTATGAGCGAAGAGCAGGTCAGCGCGGCAACGGCGTACTTCAACACCGACGATCCGGAAATCCTCCGCGCCCGCGAGCAGTTCAAGAAGTTCTACGACGAATACAAAGTCGAGATTCAGAAAGAAAAAGAAGAAGTCATCGCGGTCGGCGGCTTGCGCATAATCGGCACCGAGCGCCACGAGTCCCGCCGTATCGACAATCAGCTCAGAGGTCGTGCGGGTCGTCAGGGCGACGTGGGTTCGTCCGTGTTCTATCTGTCTATGGAGGACGACCTCGTCCGTCTGTTCGGCGGCGACAGAATGAAACGCATCGCCGAAGCGTTCAATATCGACGAGGACACCCCGTTCGCAATGGGTATACTTACCCGTCAGATCGAGAACGCTCAGCGCAATATCGAGGGTAAGAACTACACCATGCGCCGTCAGGTCCTCGAGTACGACAACGTAATGAACGAACAGCGTACCATTATCTACGGAGAGAGAAACAAGGTGCTTGACGGCATCGACGCTCACGATCAGATACTCAAGATGATGCGTTCGCAGGTCGACGTGATCGTAGACGACTTCACCGACCCCAGAGTGGACTGGGACGAGTGGGATTACGAAACGCTCAACAAAGAAATAGAGAGAAAACTCCTTCCCGACGATCCCGACTTCCTCACGCAGGAGAGAATGGAGAAGTGGTCGCTCGAGGAAATTAAAGACCAGTTGTACGAAGCGGTCGTCGCCTTCTATCAGGCTAAGATCGACGACGCGCACAAACTTGCCGAAGAAACGGGCGCGCCCATCGACTTCAAGGAAATCGAGCGCGTGATCATGCTGAGAGTCATCGACTCCAAGTGGATGGATCACATCGATTCCATGGATCAGCTTCGCAAGGGCATCGTGCTGAAAGCCTACGGCAATCAGGACCCCGTCATCGCTTACACCAAAGCGGGCTTCGAAATGTTCGAGGACATGACCGCGAAGATGCAGGAAGAGGTAGTCGCGCTCCTCGTTCACGTCAATATCGAAGCTCCCCCGAAGCGCGAAGCGCAGAAGGTCGAGTTTGTCGAGAACCGCGGCGACGGCAACACCCGCGTCGCGAAAGCGCCGGTGACCAACCAGACCGTCACCGTCGGCAGAAACGATCCTTGCCCGTGCGGAAGCGGCAAAAAGTACAAAAACTGCTGTCTGCCCAAGGATTTGCAGAACAAGCAGTAACCGTAGAGGGGCGATCGGGCTTTGACCCCGAACCGCACTATAATATAATAGAATAGAACTATGCGTGTTTGCGGCGGTCACCTCGGGAAATCGTGACTGCCGCATACGGCGTTATTAAAGAAGCCGCGCGCGGTCAGGGCGGAACGGTCGAGTTTCGCCGCCGACGCTCGCGGGAAAAGGAAACGTGAATTTATGCTTACTCTCGACGATTACAAATTCAGACTGAAAAACCTGAACGCCAAGTTCGACGACTGTCGGCTCGCTTTCGACGTGGACAAAATGAAAGAGAAAGCCGCCGAACTCGACGAACTTCGTCAGTCGCCCGACTTCTATTCCGACCCGAAAAAAGCAGCGGAAATCAACTCTCAGGCCAAGTATATTTCGGACAAGCTCGAGGAACTCGACGGCTACGCGCGCGGGATTGACGATATCGCAACGCTTATCGAACTCGTCGAAGCGGAGAACGACGACAGTTACCTCGGCGAAATCGATGACACGCTGAAAAAATACGAGGATAAGATAGAGAATCTGCACCTCGAAACGCTGCTTAAGGGCGAGTACGACCGCCACAATGCGATACTTATGCTTCAGGCGGGAGCGGGCGGCACCGAGGCTCAGGACTGGGTGAGTATGCTTTATCGGATGTACCGCATGTACGCCGAAAAGAACGGCTTTACCGTGGAAGAACTCGATCTTCTGCCCGGCGACGTAGCAGGCGTAAAGAGCGTTTCGTTTATGATAAAGGGTATGAACGCTTACGGCTACCTCAAAGCCGAAAAGGGCGTGCATCGTCTCGTGCGCATTTCGCCGTTCGACGCGAACTCGCGCCGCCACACTTCGTTCGCCAGTCTTGAAGTCATGCCCGAAATCGAGAACGACGTTACCGTCGAAATCAGACCCGAGGATCTTAAGATCGATACTTATCGTTCGGGCGGCGCGGGCGGTCAGCACGTCAACAAGACGGACAGCGCGGTCAGAATCACGCACTTGCCGACGGGCATAGTAGTGCAGTGCCAGAACGAGCGTTCGCAGATACAGAACCGCGAAACCGCGATGAAAATGCTGACGAGCAAACTCGTCGAACTCCGCGAGCGCGAAAACCTCGAGAAAGCGAACTCGATAAAGGGCGAAATCAAGAAGATCGAGTGGGGCAGTCAGATCCGTTCCTACGTCTTTCAGCCGTACACCATGGTCAAGGATCACCGCACCGGTTACGAAACCGGCGACGTGTACGCGGTCATGGACGGAGATATTTCCGGCTTTATTTTCGACTACTTACGCAAGTCTTAAGAGAAAACGATGTACGATACTACCGAAAAATTCAATAGTCTTAAGTCTGAATCCGTCGTGACGGTACTGGGCATAGAGAGTTCGTGCGACGAAACCGCCGCCGCGGTCGTGGTGAACGGCAGGGATATCCGCTCGAACGTCATCGCTTCGCAAGTACCCGTTCATCGGCGTTTCGGCGGCGTAGTGCCGGAGGTCGCGTCCCGCAATCACACCATGGCGGTAAACAACGTCGTGGACGAAGCGCTGAAAACCGCGGGCGTGACGATAGCCGATATCGACGCGATCGCCGTAACCTACGGCGCGGGGCTTGTGGGAGCGCTGCTCGTGGGCGTTACCGCGGCGAAAGCGCTGTCGTACGCTACCGGAATACCGCTCGTTAAAGTCAACCATATCGAAGGACACGTCGCGGCGAACTTCGCGGCTTTTCCGGATCTCGAACCGCCGTTCCTCGCGCTCGTCGCCAGCGGCGGGCATACGCTGATACTGGACGTGGCGGGGTATAACGATTATAAATGTCTCGGAAGCACGCGCGACGACGCTATCGGCGAAGCGTTCGACAAGACCGCAAGGCTGCTGGGCTTGCCGTACCCGGGCGGACCCGAGATCGACAGACTTGCGAAAAAAGGCAAGAACAATATTTCGTTTTTCCACGATAAAAAATCGGTCAACGACGATTTTTCGCTCAGTTATTCGGGGCTGAAAACCGCCGTGGTCAATTATATTCACACGGCTCGTCAGCGCGGCGACGAAATAGTCGTCGAGGACGTTTGCGCGTCGCTTACGCATACCGCGGTCGACCTTCTCGTCGACAACGCGCTCGTGGCGGCGAAGCGCGCGGGCAGAAACACGATCGTGCTTGCGGGCGGGGTTGCGAGCAATTCGTACCTTCGCGAAAGTCTGAAAACCCGCGGCGAAGCGCAGGGCAGAAAAGTGCTGTTCCCGCCGCCGATACTTTGCACGGACAACGCCGTTATGATCGCGGCGAGGGGATATTTCTCGATAAAAGAAGGGCTTGGGCTTGCGGGATTGGATCTCAACGCCGACCCGGGGCTTAAAACAGGGGTGACCTTATGAAAAAGCGCGTGGTCGTGGGTATGAGCGGCGGCGTGGATTCGTCTGTCGCCGCGTTGCTTCTTAAAGAGCAAGGCTACGAAGTGGTCGGGCTTTTTATGCACAACTGGGAAGAGGAAGAAGGCGGTTGCTGTACCGCCGCCGAGGACTGGACGGACGTCGTGGGCGTCGCGGGCAAACTCGGCATACCGTGCTATTCGGTCAATTTCGCCGAGGAGTATATGAACCGCGTGTTCGAGTATTTTCTGGACGAATACAAAAAGGGCAGAACGCCCAACCCCGACGTCCTCTGCAACCGCGAAATCAAGTTCGCGCCGTTCAAGGACTACGCTATGGAACTGGGGGCGGACTTCGTCGCGACCGGGCATTACTGCGATATAGGCGAGGAGAACGGCTTGCCCGTGCTTCTCAAAGCTGTCGATCAGAACAAGGATCAGACGTATTTTCTCAATCAGGTGCGTACGCGCCAGCTTGAACGCGTGCTTTTCCCGCTCGGCAAACTCGAAAAGCCCGAAGTGCGCCGCATCGCCGAGGAGAACGGACTCGTTACAGCGAAGAAAAAGGACTCGACGGGCATTTGCTTTATAGGCGAGCGGAAGTTCCGGAACTTCCTCGCCGAGTATTTGCCGGGTAAGCCCGGTAAGATCGTCGACACGACGGGCAAGGTCGTGGGCGAACACTTGGGGCTTATGTACTACACTCTCGGTCAGCGCAAGGGCTTGGGGATAGGCGGCGTTGCGGGCGAGGATCAGAGCCGCTGGTACGTCGTGGAAAAACGTATGGACGACAACGTGCTGGTCGTGTCTTGCGGCGAGGGAGAGGAACTTTTCACGCACGGCATGGTCGGCAGCGGCTTGAATATTATCGGACCGTGGGATAAAACCGAGTTCGACTGTACGGCGAAGTTCCGATACCGTCAGGGCGAACAAGCCGTTCGCGCGCGTATCGACGGCGATAACGTATATATCGATTTTGCCGAACCCCAACGCGCCGTCACGCCCGGTCAGTACGCCGTGCTGTATTACGGTAACCGTTGCCTTGGCGGCGCAGTCATTGAGGAAACGTTTAAGGAGCGGTAATTCGCCCCTATAACCCGAATTTTTCTTAATAGGATAATTTATTTTAGTTTTGTTTTGGTAGTATGGTTGGTTTTAATGGTGTAGTCTTACTTGCGGCAGTAAGTAAGACTACTTCTTTTTTTCAAATGAAGAAAAAAAGAAGCAAAAAAAGTCACCGGGACACTTGCGGCTGTGTCCCGGACCCCGCAACGCTTTTAAGGTCGCGACTTGATTGCAGTAAGTGCAACGGGTGACTAATGCGGCTGTGTGGTAAACTGAAAAAAATAATAACGCGCACTTTCCGTTTTACCTCGTCATTCAGAGCAAATGCACAAGCATTTGCGTGGAATCCCCTACATAGAACAAGTAATTGACATTATTATATAAATCGACCGCGTAGCTCACGTTCTACCTCGTCATCCTGAGGGGGCGCAAGCGACCGTGAGGATCCCCCACGGTAGAGAAGTACTTATCCTTAACCCGCCGAAGGCGGATATCACTTCGCCGCAAGGCGAAATATCACTTTTGCAAAGCAAAAATATCACTCGTGCGATAGCGCGAATATCACTCATTATAATTATCGGCATAACGAAAAAACACGGCGAACCGTGTTTTTTCTTATTCCTATTATATAATATTGCGCTTATTCCTCGTCATCGTCGTCGGACGCGTCGGGGGAAGCGACGTAACTCATGACCAGGCTTTCGCCGCCGAGCATCCAGTCGGTGAATGCGCCGGTGCGACCGAGCGTGAACTTAATGTCCGGAGCGACTTCGCTCAGTCTGCGCTTGAACTTCAGCGCAAGCGTGGGGTCAAGTCCGTAGGACACGACCGCTTCGGAGCCGCCGCCCTTACGAACGCGCTTGCTGAGCGCGGAGCTGACCATAGCGTCGCCGCGGAGTTTCTTTTTGATCGTGATTGCGCCGCGGGTATTGATTATGCACAACTGGCGCAAGTCCAAAAGACTGCCGGTCGGCGGGGTGGAGAAGTGCGGCGCGACTTGCGGCGAGGTCGGATCTGCGGGCAAGAAGTACGTTACGATGCGTTTCGAGTACGCCAAAAGCGCAACCGCGGCGTCTGCGGCGGAAACGCCTTCGTCGCGCAGTCTTATGCCCTCGCGTACGAGAATATCGATGCCGTTGGAGAACGTACCGGAATCTACCACGTAGACTTCGCACTTGGGGTACTTGACCATTTCGAGCCGAGCGGCTTTCATAGCGTAGTTATAATCCTCGGTCAGCAGCCATTTGGGTACGATATGTACGATTTTGCGCACGCCGCGATCGAGAATCGACTCGAAGAACAATTCGTAATCGCTCTGCGTGGGCGGAATCAACGACAAATACTTGCCGCTCAGCATCTTTGACGACAAACAGTCGTAGTCGGACTCGTATTCGAGCATATCCAAATAAGTTTCGCCGTCGATTTCGTATCTGTAGCGGAACGCCGCCACGCCGTAAGCGGCGAGTTGGCTGTCGGATACGTCGCAAGCGCGGCTGACGGTCAGTACAAATTCCGCGCCCTTGTGAAAAATTATATTCATAGTATTCTGATTATACCCCCGCTTGAAAACTTTTGCAACGAAATGGACGGTTCTTTTAATATTTTAATCCGAATTTAATTTTCAACCCCATAAACTATACGAGTAACCGTAATTTTAAATCGAACGAGCGGTCCGGCTGTTATATCGTCATTCGGAGACTGAGGCAGACAAGTAATTATCCTTATTAAAAGTCGCCGAATTTTCGATTTACGCACCCGTAAGTTCGAAGCACCCGATTTTTGCCGTCGAAGTTATTGCAAAAATATGATTTAATATATCAAAAATCGCTTTTTTTTGCAATAAACGCGGCAAATATCGGCGAAGTGTTGACAAATTATCCGATTTATCGTATAATTGCAAAGTCGTTTGAATGCACTTCGTCGTATACTGCGTAGTGTTTGACGGAATA
>ENA-UEYI01000074-UEYI01000074.1-human-gut-metagenome-genome-assembly--contig:-NODE-74-length-88267-cov-6.098186_pt1 | contig 88267 bp, 60 predicted proteins | sample MGYA00242900_ERZ507916 | MGnify/ENA primary metagenome ERZ507916 (study PRJEB26167, sample SAMN06115521) | human gut metagenome | host: Homo sapiens | place: China:Chongqing | collected 2015-09-02...
TCCGCCGCCAACTATATGGCATGACGAAAGGAGCACTGCGCATACTGCAGCAAAGAACATCTTGGCCTTGCTGTCGTGGAATAAATAGAATGCAGCCACAAGCAGAATGCCATACACACCGCCATCTAGTTTAGTGTATTCAGCTGCCAGTGCTGTCAAAACAATCAGAGCAGTTTCTGCGATGTACCTCTTCCATTTTGAAAGGCTTTGTATCTTTTCCAGAATTATCAAGAAGACCAAGCAAAGCAGGAGCTCACACATAACATTTTGTTGCCGATGGTCAAATAGTTGCCCGGTTTGAACGAAATCGTATATGGGCTCCGCAATGATTGCGAAGACAAGCATATTTCGCAGGTACCTCTTTATGTCATGAGTATGCAAAAATCCCTCAACTATCAAAAAGCAAAATAAGGGAAATGCAATTCTGCCAAGAACATGAAGCACATCCGAAGCCTCGCTTAGAATCGCCCACTGTTCGTCTGATATCTGATTGTACGATGCGTGTGTCATGATTCCATTGGTCAGGACGATCCTGCTTACATGATCGAGAACCATCGAAATGGCCGCTATTATCTTTAATGTGCTGCCGCTAATTCCGTATCTATCTGTTTTCATTTCGTTTTCCTTTCTTTGGGTGGGCCGTCAGAGGTTCGGCCTGCTCTGCAGACGGCCGCTGCGGCGCTTCGCGCCTTGCGCGCTGCGCTGGCAAACGCTCACGCGTTTACTCAGCTCCGCGCCCTTTCGGGTTCGAACCCATGTCGCGGCAACAAAAAAGCGGCCGGCATCCGCCAGTCGCTTTTCTATTCTATGGTGGGCCGTCAGGGGTTCGAACCCTGGACCTTGGGATTAAAAGTCCCCTGCTCTGCCAGCTGAGCTAACGGCCCGCGGGTGGCATTGTACCACGGTCTGGGGCTATTCCCAACTCCATTGGCCGTTCTGGAAAATCACAACTTCACGTCCATCAGGCGTAATGCCCGTAATATCGATATCGTCCGTGCCGATCATAAAATCGACGTGCGTGCTCGAGACGTTAACGCCATGCTCCAGGAGCTCCTCCTTGGACATGTCATACCCACCCTCGATGCATTCGGGGAAACCGACACCCAGCGCGAGATGGCAGCTAGCGTTCTCATCATAGAGCGTGTCATAGAATAGAACGCCACTTTCACGGATCGGCGTGTTCTTGGAGATAAGCGCGACCTCACCCAGATGAGCGGCACCTTCATCGGTGTCAATAATGCTCGCAAGCGTCGCCTTACCCACGCGGGCATCGTAGTCCACTACGCGGCCCGCCTCGAACTTAATCCAAAAATCGTCAACCTTGTTACCGTGGTGAATGAGCGGCATAGCCGAATACACGATACCGTCGGCACGCATACGATCAGGCGAGGTGAAGACTTCCTCGGTGGGAATGTTGGGGAAGAAGGGGTGCCCATCGGGCGTCTTGCCCTTGCCGCCGGCCCACTCGTGACCTTTCGTCATGCCAATCGTCAGATCGGTTCCATTTGCCGAGGTGTAATGCAGGTAGTCGAAACGATTGTCGTTCAGGAAACGCAGGTTCTTTTCGAATGCGGCGTCATGGAGTTCCCAGTCGCTCTCCGGGTCCTGGCCATCGGCGCGAGCGGTATGCAGAATCGCATTCCACAGCTTATAGATTGCAACCTCATCGGCGTCTCCCGGGAACACCTCGCGCGCCCAGGCAACGACCGGCGCGCCGGCGATGCACCACGGGTTGATGTTGTAGTCCAGTCCGCGGCGGAAGACCTTGCACTGCGTGTTCCTTGCCTTAGAAGCTGCAGCAGGCTTAGCGGGATCGATGCCCTTAAGAGCGGCAGGGTCCGCACCCTCGATAAAGATAAAGCAGGCACCATCCTGGGCCAGTGAATCAAGCTGCAGGCGCTTCCACTCGGGCGTCTGCTCAAAATAGCTTTTCTCGACATGCTCGTACGTGAGCCTCGTCACGGCGTCATCGGCCCAAATAACCGTCACGTGACCGGCACCGGAGGCATAGGCCTCCGCGACCATCACGCGCGCAAACGGCGCGCACTCGACCGGAGACTGAACGACAACCTCCTGACCGGGCTTGACGTTTACGCCCTTGCGGACAACCAGGCGCGCATAGTTTTTAATCTTGGGCTCTAGGGCCTTCATGCCCTCCAGAGCCTCTTCGACCGTCAGGGCAGCTCGAATCATGTGCCACTCCATCTATCTATAGAACAGTAAAAAGGCGCGCCGCAAAAACGACGCGCCTTATATCTTAGCGATAAGTATGCATGCAAACGCTACTTCTTCTTGGAGTCCTTCTTGTCCTCCTCGGCAGCCGAGCGCTCGATAAGGGCGTTGAGCTTGTTCTCGGACATGCCCTCGGCCTGCGTGCGGTACATGTTGCGCAGGGGACGAATACGAACGAAGTCGTAGATGAAGTCACCCAAAATGACGACGTAGGACAAAACAATGCCGACCATCTGGACAGGGCTGGACACCATGCCAGCGGGAGCGAAGTACAGCGAAGCCCAAATGGCCACGACGAGCACCATGCCGATAGTGAGCACGGCCCACCAGATGCGGCGGCGCTTGGTGTAGTCCTCATCCTGCTTGAGAAGGATATTCGACACCGTGTAGATGCGATCCTCCTTGGCGCGCTGCTTAGCCTTGCGGGCGCGCTTCTCCTCTTTAGAGAGGCCCTCGAGGTTCTCGCCCTTCTCGAGCTCTTTGCGGCGTGCCTTAGACGAAGCCGGCACGACGCGGACAGAGCTCGCTGCCTGACGGGCGGGCTTGGCGGATGCAGCGGACTTGCGCGCAACCCCGGTAACCTCGTGGGATTGCGTGCGCTTGTTCGTGGCGCTACGGGTACTCACTTATGCGTTCTCCTTCATGCTTGTGAACTGGGAGCCCGTGATGATCTGGAAGGCCTCGCGATAGCGCTCGGACGTGCCATCGATGACCTCGGCGGGCAGATGCGGGGTCTCCCCCGTCATATCCCAGTTGGCTTTGAGCCAATTGCGGACGAATTGCTTGTCGTAGCTGGGCTGAATCTTGCCCTCCTCGTAGCTGGCGGCAGGCCAGAAACGGCTGGAGTCGGGCGTGAGGCACTCGTCGATCAGCGTAACCTTGCCATCGATGACACCGAACTCGAACTTGGTGTCGGCAATGATGATGCCACGGGTCGCTGCATACTCGGCGGCAGCCTTGTAGATCTTGAGGGAAAGGTCGCGAATCTGCGTGGCGATGTCCTCGCCCACGATCTCGCAGCAACGCTCGAACGAGATGTTCTCGTCGTGGTCACCGATCTCGGCCTTCGTGGACGGCGTGAACAGCGGCTCGGGAAGCTTGGAAGCCTCGGTCAGGCCCTCAGGCAGCTGGATGCCGCAGACGGTGCCGTTCTCGTCGTAGGTCTTCTTGCCCGAACCGGTCAGATAGCCGCGGACGATGCACTCGATAGGAATCGTCTGGGCCTTCTTAACCAGCATGGCGCGGCCGGCGAGGTAGTCACGATACTCAGCAAACTCCTCGGGGAAATCCGCCGGGTCGATGGAAACGAGGTGGTTGGGAACGATGCCGGCAAACTTATCGAACCAGAATGCCGAGATGCGGTTGAGCACCTCTCCCTTAAACGGAATCTCGTCGGGAAGAATGAAGTCGAACGCAGAAATGCGGTCGGTGGCGACCATCAGCAGGTTTTCACCGGCATCGTAGATATCACGAACCTTGCCACGGGAATCCGGACGACGCTCCATCGTTGTCACGTGAGTCACTCCTTACCAAAATACGACAGTAATGCGGGTTCTTTCCCGCACGTTTTCGCAAACTCGGAGCGGCAGGGACGAAACCCCTCCTTCACCGAATAGCGAAAAGCTAGTGCTCCATTGTAGTAGATGCCGCGTCCGCCGTGTGCTCGCGAGGCAGATGAATCGTAAAAGTCGTACCCTTTCCAAGCTCCGACTCCACGGATATGTAGCCGTGATGGCGCTCGACGATCTGTTTAGTCACGGCGAGGCCCACGCCCAGACCGCCCGCCTCACGGGCACGGCTGGCATCGGCGCGCCAAAAACGGCCGAAGATGCGCGACAAGTCATCCTTGGCAATACCGATGCCGGTATCAGAAACGGCGACGCTGACGTGTTTGCGGTCACTGAGCACCGACACCACGACCCAACCGCCCTCGGGGGTATAGCGCATGGCGTTGCTCATGAGATTGATGACGCATTGTGTGATCATGTCGGGATCGGCTTCGACGACATCGTCGTGACCTTGGGTCTCGTCAGCAAAGCGCAAGCGCAGATCGCGGTCAACAAACAGGCGCTCCTGAGCGTTGACGATGGAACGCACGAAGGGAACCATGTCCACCGGCTCAAGGTTGAGCGGCGCTGTGCTGTTTTCCATGCGCGATAGATCGAGCATCTGCTGCACCAGACGGGCCAGGCGACGTGTCTCGGATGCAACGGTTTCCAGATGCTCGTCGTCGGTGGGATACACCCCATCCTGCATGGCTTCGACTGTCGCGAGCATGGCCATAAGCGGAGTACGAAGTTCGTGAGCCACGTCTGAGGTCAGGCGCTTCTCGTGTTTCATATCCTTCTCGAGCGAAGTGGCCATCTCATCGAAGGTCTCACCCAGCTGATCAATCTCGTCATCACCGCGCAAACCAGTACGAGCGGACAGATCGCCATCGCGAATTTGCTTGGCCGTGCTCGTAATACGATGAATCGGCTTGGTGAGCATGCGCGACACGAGCGATCCGATAACGACCGAAATGCAGATTGCAACAACCGCGGCGAGGGCCATGGCGTTAAAGGTCTTCTCCCTAAATGCAGAATCCGCCTTGGTGAGCAAGGCATCGGAGCCGATGGCCCATAGCTTTACCTGTCCGACATGCTCGCCCGAAGACGTTATGATTTCGACGTTGGCAACGCTATCGGAGTCGGTTGGAGCAGACGAGACCGGGCTATGCGATGCTTTTTTACCGCTCGAGCTGCTCGACGCCGATTCGCTCTCGCGCACATCGGCGGTCGCGCTTGCCGAAGGCCATGAGTCGTCATAGACGACAACGCCCTTCTTGTTGACGACCTGCATACTCAGGTCGTCGGATACCAAACTCGATGTCGCGACCGTGCGCAGCTCGCCCGCAGTCCAGTTGCCGTTTTCCTCATACGACGTCGCAAGCTTTTCGGCAGCTGAATTGGCGATCTCGACGATATTGGAGCGCGTGTAATCCGAAAAGACCGTGCCCCACACAACAGAGACCACGCCCACCAGCACCAATACCGTCATGAGCGATGTCAGAGCAAAAGCAAGTGCCATGCGCGAGGGATAGCTCATCGTTGGCCGTGAATCGGAACGAGGCGTGTTCCAACTAGCCTTGGAACCCGCCTCGCTCTCCTGCTTGTGCTTTTGTCCGATTTCAAAGCGCGCAGGTGTCATATGTGATTTCCCTATTTCTCGTCCGACTTATCGGTCTTGGCCGGAGCCTCGAAGCGATAGCCGACACCGTGGACGGTGTAGAGCCACTTGGGCTTCTTGGGATCATCGCCCAGCTTGGCGCGAAGGTTCTTCACGTGGCTATCGATGGTGCGCTCATAGCCCTCAAAGTCGTAGCCGAGCACCTTCTCGACCAGCTCCATGCGGTTGTAGACGCGACCGGGGTGACGGGCAAGCGTGGTGAGCAGCTTAAACTCGGAAGCCGTCAGGTCGACTTCCTTGCCCTCGACCAAAATCTTGTGGCCCGAGATATCGATGACCAGATCGCCGAAGTCGAGTACCTCGACGGCTGGCTCGTCGGCCTGATGGGCACGGCGGAACAAGGCGCGTACGCGCGCGACAAGCTCGCGCGGCGAGAACGGCTTAATCAGATAGTCGTCGGCGCCGAGCTCAAGACCGATAATACGGTCCTCGATCTCGCCCTTGGCAGTCAGCATGATGATGGGGACATCCGAGGTATCGCGAATGGTGCGGCAAACGCGCTCGCCGGGGATCTTGGGGAGCATAAGGTCGAGCACGACCAGGTCAAACTGATGCTTCTCGAACTCCTCGATCGCGGACTGGCCGTCGCCGACACCCACAACCCAGTAGCCTTCGCGCTCGAGATAGGCAGCGACGGCGTCACGGATTGCCTTCTCATCCTCGACCAGCAGAATCTTTTTTGCATCTGAAGCCATAACACGGCCCCCCTGTCTCAATCAGCTAAGAACAAGCCCATTTTAACGCACCTGAGCCCGCCGGATGCCACTATGACGCGGCAGCTCGGCGGGCGGTACTCACAATTACAACGCGTTTATTCCCCTGTTGGCGCCTTTTTAACCCCTCTAAGCTTAAAGAGAGAATAGGCGTGCGGTGACCGTCTCGGGTATACCCTGGCTGTTGCGCACCGTGGCGTACGTAAGGAATGAGTCCGATTTTCCCGCCGTAGCTGGATAATCGCCATATTCCAAAGCGCGGTCGGGCGACAGTAGCGAGCCATAGGTCTTGGCAGAAGTGTCGATGAGAAAATGCGATGACTGTACCTTAACGAGATATTTATTCTTCTTGCCGGCAGCACATGCGAGCGGCTCGCGGGACAGGAAGAGGTACGGCCCTCCCTCATTACCGATATACGTGCCCATGTTGCCCAGGCTGCCCACGCCACTATAGGTCGCCTCGATAGAAAACACGAAGGTATCGCCCATATATACGGCCTCGAAAGGCGAGACTGACGAGGGAAGGACTAGCTGGGCACGTTTGGTGTTGTTGTCATCGGTCAGATCGATTGCCGTTATGCCGTAGTAGACGCCTTCGTCGTTGCGGACACGCGGCGAGATGGTCAAAATGCCGTCGCTCGCGCGCGGGGCCGATGCAAAGCGGCCCATCGATTTCCAAATTACCTCGGCCTTGGATTCATCAAGCGAGCGACGATAGCAAAACGAATCACTACTCGTTTTATTGCCGCCTGCCGAAGGCATTTTATACCAGATGACCGATGACCCGAACGCCGTAAACAGGGGCGGATCATAGTCCTTGCCACCTCGATCGAGCTCAGCCACGTCGCCAGAGAGCGAAGCGCCCGACAGATTTTGAGCGTAGAGCTTCCACGATGAATTGGCAAAGTTCATCTCAACCCACGCAAACACGCCATCGCCGGCACGGACATCGTAAAAAGCATATCCCGTGCCCTCGATAGGATCCTCGATTAATGTGGTAAGCGAGCCATCGCCCAGGTTGAGCACACCAAGCGTATTGGCATGCAGAGCAGAAGCAGGCGCCATCATCGCGGCGGCGTAGTCGCCATCGCAGTAGTACAGCAGCGTGCCCAGCGGCAGCGTCCACGACGCCGCCGGCTCAAGATCGATATCAACAGCTTCGTACTCATCAGTGATCGAGACAATCTTCGAATCGTCCTTGATAACCTGCGGCTCGCCAGCGGCATCATCACTGGTGCCCGTTTTTTTCGAGCAACCGGCAAGCACCGTGGCAGCGCCCGCGGCAGCACCGCCGAGCACAAAGCCGCGGCGCGATATTCCATTCTTGATGTGGTCGGCGATACCCATTAGGCGATCTCGGCGCGAGCAGCCTCGATAGCGCGCGTAAGCTGATCGGCGCAAGAGGTCTTCTTCATGCCGCAGGTATTGCCGGCAAGAACCTCGATCACGCGATCGGTAGGAGCACCCTCGACCAGCTTAGAGATAGCCTTGAGATTGCCGTTGCAGCCACCGGTAAACTCGACGCCCACCACCTTGTTGCCGTCATCGGACAGGTCAAGGTGGATATTGCGAGTGCATACGCCCTGAGGCTTGTAATCAAAACTAATCATTGCGTTCCCCTCTCGTAAAGCAATTTCAGACGTCTATTATCCCCGTCCGAACCGATAAAGTATCGCAGGCACCGATTCAACATTCCCCAATGCGCAAACCGGCGGTAGCAATACTAGCAATCTGCTTCCCGAGCGTGGACTTTTCGTTTCTCTTGATACATGTTGTGGTCAGCGATGTGGTAAATCTCGGTCAGTGTATAATCGGGTGCCTCTGCCGTCGCGACGCCAAACGACGCACTGACTGTCAGCACCTCATCGCTCGCAGCAGCAAGGCTGAGGCGAAGATTTTGCACTACTTCACATGCGGATTCGCGGTCGGTGTGAGGGCAAATCAGCAAGAACTCGTCGCCACCAATGCGCATAGGCACAAACTTCTCGCCTGCCGTTCGCCTCAATACAGACGCCGTACGCCGTAGCAGCTCATCGCCCATTTCGTGACCGTAGAGATCGTTGGTACGCTTGAGGAAATTGCAGTCCATCATGATCACACTCACGGGCAGGGACTCGTTCACCAGGTCGTCGCCAAGGGACTCAAGGTAATTTCTATTGCGAAGTCCCGTCAGCTTATCCTGGAAAGAAAGCTCCTCGGCGCGCTTTGTCATCGAGATGTTATGCGTCGCCACGACGACCGACTCCAGTCGACCCTGCTCATCGCAGCGCTGTGGAACAACCTGCAGCGAATACCACGCACCTCGGCAGTCTCGTACCTCGGCATCCAAGTACGGCATGCCCTCCATACGATCCTGAAGCGTCTTTATATCTAAGAGCTCCATGACCGCCTCGCGACTTTCGGGGCTCACAATGTCTCGGCAAACCGTTGCAAAAAAGTCATATGCCTCGGCGTGCTCGGCAAATATCTTCGCCACCGATGGCGACATGTTAATCCCCTCGATCTCGAGCGTGTCGAGATGCAACAGGAGGGTCGACTCATACGTGGAACTGATGGCATTGATGATGCCGAGCTGCTTGTCCTTTTCGGCCAAATTGCGACGATCGGCGACGATACGCACCAACAGCACTACAACCAAAAACACCAGGAACGCCAGCACGCCGACAGCGATAAATGAAATCCTGCCCGACATGACCTCGGATTTGGGATAGAGCGCAAACAGGCGATAGTCCTCATACGCCGCACGCACGGCATACCAGGTACTTCCCCGATATTCGACACGTGTTAGACCTTCGTCTTTCCAATCAATTCCGCTATCGGCAAGAAGCCGGGCGAGAGCTATATCGACGGTCGAATCGTTTGAAGAAACGATTTGCGCATCGTGCATCACGAGCACCGTTGGGCTCTGATGGAATGTGTTGTTCACGAGCACGTCGGCGATCGTATACGAATAATCATCGGCGGGCTCGGGCGCAAGCGATCGATACCCCAGCGCTACGCCATCACCGTACGGAACAACACTCACGGCAAAGTCGACATCTCGACGCTCAACGACCGTCGAGTAGGACACCTTGGAGCCTCGATACATCGATGCGACCGACGAACAGGCAAGCTCCTCTCGCCACAGCATCAGCGGATCGCGACCGTCGATATCGTAATGAGCGGTCATATGGCCGTCGGCGTCCATGACCAACATTCCCGAAAGGTGCTCGGAATGGACGTACTCCTCGACACGATCATCGTTGACTTCAACGCGATCAGGCGGCAAGAACGTCGAAAACGACTCGAGCGCGGCATCCAAATTGTGCGTCGCCTCGGTTTTTCTTCCCTGTTCATATCGGTCATATTTTTCGCAGGCGTTTTTTAAAAACACCATGGTTTCCTGGCCAAATCCAAGCGTTTTATCGAGGCAGCGGTGCGTGCCGACCACGTATAGCAGACCCAACAAGACAACGCTGGCCACAACGCAGATAGCCGCGGTGACTAATGCCTTTCGGCGCAAGCGGCGCTCATCATTTGTCATGATTCCGCTCCTTGCCCGTCCGTCGTCGCCCCTGCCTTGTACTTGCCCACAATGCGCTCAATCGTGCCATCTCGATCCATCTCGAACAGCACGGTATTGAGGTTTTTGACGTACTCCCCCTCATAGCCGTCCTTAAACGCGACGCCAAGGTCAACCGTCATAACGTTGTCGGCAAACACGCGATAAACACCGGGATACTGCGCGACGAGCCGGTCGAGCGATTGGACGTCCGCCATCCAACAGTCAACATACCCCTTGACGAGGGCGGCTTTGCAGAGTTCGGCGGAGCCATATGATTTGATATGCACGTCCGACGAGATTTCCAGATCGCCTGCAAGCAATCGGCGTTCACTCACCGAACCGGCAATCACCGCAACAGTCTTGCTGCCATCGAGATACGCCAAGGACTTGATACCACTCGTTTTCTTGGTGGCAACCGAAACCGTCAAGGTTAGATACGGCTCAGTCCAGTAATACTCGTCTTCGCGATAACAGGGTGAATAGTCGCACCACAGGCAATCGATCTCGCCGTTTTTGAGCAGGCGGTCACGATCATTCCAAGATATGTCAATGAATTGCGGCTTGATTCCCGCACGCTTGCAAGCCTCGCGGGCGATATCGATATCGATACCGGCGTAATCGCCCGTGGTATCGATATACACATAGGGATCGTTATCCGTAACGCCGATTTTAAGTACCGGGAGATCTTTATCGGCTTCGCTCGATGAGGTAGAGCTGCTTCGAACGGTATACGTCAGGGCGACCGCACAAACGGCAACAAGGAGTATGAGCGCGGACGAGACGATGGCGCCTCGTTTGATACGTCTGGGCACACGGCTCTTTTCATCGAAACAGCAGATAAGGTTCATTTTATTACCAGGGGGCCAGTGCAACAGCGAAAAAAGCGCCTTGCCCAAGACGGGCAAGGCGCCAATGGTTGAAATGCATCCGCAGGCGGTCGAATTAGGTCAGCCCTACTCGAAGCTCAGCTGCTCCAGGCGGTCGAAGACCGTGTCGATGCGGGTGACGAGCGGGGTACCCTAACGCTCGAAACGTTTACGCATAAGAGCGAAAGCGATCAGCGAAGCGCCGGCAACGGCCATAATAAAGGCGACAGCAAGGGCCTGGTCGCCCGTATTGGCGAGCGCGCCCTTAGTAGCCTTAACAGACTTTTTGGTCACCTTAGTCGTCGTCTGCTGACTAGGCTGGGACGGCGTCACGGGCTGCGTAGGCTGAACCGGCTCACCATTGGCCTCCTCGCCCGTCACCACGTACGTCGAGAAGTGGCTCGTGCGGAAGCAAAGGTAGTCGCCCTCGGTCCACGTATCCATAGCCTGAGTGGAACCATCCTCGGCAACGTAGAGCACCTTGAGATTGGTGAGCGCCTTCATGGCTGCGGTCATCTTGACACGAACGATGAAGGACATGCCATCGAAGTCCTCGATAACCTCGCCATTCTTGAGAAGCTTGATATCGAGCTTTTCGGCAACCTTGGTAGCCCCCTGCTCAAGGCCGGAAATCGTAGCATTGGCGGCGTCGGTAAGATTTGTCGGTTCCTCGACCACAAGAGAGATGCTGTTGTTCTGGGCAATGCCGGCAGCGGCATTGTTCTCGGCGCTTACGCTAACGTCCGTTCCGTCGCTACCTGCAACACCCGCAATGGTCCTCGCCGCTACAGTAACGGTACAGGTCATTGTTTTGTCACCACAGGTGACGGTGATCGTGGCGGTACCGGCCTTAAGCGGCGTCACGACGCCGTCTTTGACCGTAGCGATCGACGAGTCGCTGGAGGTCCATCTCACCATCGTATCGTCTGCATCGGCAGGACTCACCGTTGCGGAGAGCTTTGCGGAGGCATCACCGACGGTAAAGGACAGGCTCGTCTTGTCGAGCTCGACTTTCTGGACGGGGTTGGTCACGGTCACCGAGACGGTTTGGGAGAGCGACTCTGCAGTGATGACAAATGAGCCAGAACCGGTCTTGAGGGCGGTAACGGTGTAGGAGCCATCGCCGTTGTCGACAACCTTAAACGCCTTCGAAGCGCCCGTGTCATCCAGAGCAAGCTTGGTCTCGTCGACCTCACCCGCAAGGGCTCCAACAAGAGAAACCTTCACGGTGCCCTCTTCGCCCTTCTTAAGGTTAAGAGCGGTCTGGTCGACCGTAAGGTTCGTTGCGGGATTAGAGACGGTCACCGCGCAATCCTGAGAATAGACGCCGTCTTCAGTCGAAACGGTGATGGTTGCGGCGCCCTTGGAGACAGCCGTCACCTTTCCGGTTTGATCGACCGTAGCGACGCTCTCATTGCTGGACTTCCAAACAACTGTCTGGTTAGCCTCCGCGGGAACGACCGCCGCCTTAAGCTGCTCGGTTGCAGCGCCCGCAAGCGCGACCTTCTGCTTATCGAGCGTGATGCCCGTAGCAGGCTGAATAACGGTCACCTTGCACGTGGCGCTATACTCGCCGTCCTCAGTGGTAACGGTGATCGTGGCAGCACCGGCCTTGACCGGGGTCACGACGCCGTCCGCAACCTTGGCGACCTCCGGGTCGCTCGAAGACCAGGACACATTCTTATTCGTTGCATTGTTGGGCTCAACCGTTGCGGTCAACGTCGAGGGCTCACCGCCCACAGCAAGCTTAAGATTCGACGCGCTGAGGCTGACGCCCGAGACCTTTACGACCGGAGTGGTTACCGTAATTGTATCCGTGGTTGCAGAGACCCCATCAACCGTTGCCGTGATCGTGGCATCACCGTCACCGACAGCGGTAACAAGACCGCTAGCGTCGACGGTAAGGACGCTCTCGTTGGAAGAGGACCAAACAACCTGGCTGGCCTTGTCATCAGGGGAGACCTTTGCCTTCAGCTGCTGAGTCGTGCCTTTATCCATGGAGGTTGAGTAGCTGTCCGCAATGGAAACCGCAGTCTTTGCAGGCTCCTCGCCAGGCTTGACAACATGAACGGTCATCGTGTCGCAGAGACGACCACCCAAGTACATTGAAACCGTTGCATCGCCGTAACTATGAGGCACTAAATACCCCAAGTAACTGCCACCACTAAACATCGGTCCTTTTACCTCGAGGACATCGGGATTATCTGAAGTGAAAGAATACTTTGCGCCGGCATAGGAGTCCATCAATTCCTCAGCGCTTTTGCTCAGCACGCCCTTTGGATATTCAAACCCCCTGTCACATTCCAGCCAAAGCCAATCTTTGGATATACTATCTGAACTGACCTCACAGGGAAATGTATAATCGCTCGACACAAACTTAGCCTTCGAAAGGCTCACTTCCGCAGGGTCGACAACCTTTATCTCAAAGGGATGGTCATTGCCAAGGCCATCACGAGCATGAGCCTTAACGGTGCCAGGCTTTATTGCCTTAAACGAGTTTTCACCATCGATAAGCTCAACGACATCGTTGCTTTCCAGAGAATAGGTTACAGCGCCAAAGTCCGCACCCCAATGTGCGCGCTGGCATGCCTTCAGTACTTCATTTGGAGAAACGTTGAGAATGGCAGTCAGATAATAGCTGTCCCCAACCAGCATCTTTTGCTTTTTGTTCCCACGCTCATTGAATCCGGGCTCCTGATTCTCGGTTACAACATCACATAGCTTCTTCGTCTCAACTTCACCGTTGCAATAGTCGACAAGAACCTTGGCCTCTTTAGCATCTTTCGACAACGCCTCGAGTTGCAAAGAAGCGCTTAGCTCGGAAGTTCCATATGATGAATAATTCGAATTCACCCTTGCCTGGACTTTGGAATCCTTTGAGGGGTCTTCCTTAATAACAAAATATGTGGCCGCACGGCTCTCGTCCACGGGACGAACGTCAACTCTCCCCTCTAGTAATGCATAATGCGTGTTCCCGCATTTTTGCGGACAATCATCCGTGTAACCCAGCGTTGCGGTGTTTGTCGTCGCACCAGATTGGTCGTAAGAAACGAAACTGACCTTAATTGGATTGACTTTAGCCACACTTTTAATCTTAAGAGAACCGTTTAAACTCTCGTCGGTCTTGCTCTTCAGGGTTATAGTCGTTGTGCCAACTTTGGTGGGGCTAATTGTCAATACCCAACTATGTGACTCATAACTTACCTTAGCGATATCCTCGTCAGACGATGTGATATCGATATCGCTAGGGTCAATGTGCGCCCATTCGTGATTTTTATTAAAAAAGGAAAGCCTTCCTTTCACCGTCTGTCCAACAGCGACATCAAATTCTGACCACACATCGCCTGTAGACGAATCGTATGGGAGAAACGATGCACCCATGGAACCGTCCTGCGACTCCAGCATGACAGCATCCGCATGCGGGGCGGCCACCGTCAGCCCAAACGTTGCCGCCGTTAAAGCAACACAGATGCCTGCGGCCATCCTCCAAAGCCCTTTTCTCATTCCCCTAAGTCCAATCTCTCGTGAAAAAATGCAGCATTCTCCCACACATTAAAATTGGCTTAAGGATACCCCCCCCCCGACTGAGACTGGCAAGCTAGTGTTTGTCGGAAGAGTCAAATTGTCGGCAAGCGATGCTCCCGCATCATAAAATCGCCTGTTGAAGTGAAGCTTTCCCGACACTCTCACGCAAAAGCCCCGTTGGCAAAACGGGTTACCAACGGGGCTTGGGCTAGAAGGTCATACATCAACTGGGACCAAAAGAAAACTAATTGGTTTGATTGCGTCCCAAATCGGTCAATTAGAACTCGAGCTGCTCCAGGCGATCGAAGACTGTGTCGATGCGGGTGAGGAAGTCCCACGGATCGAAGATCTCGTCGAGCTTCTCCTGGCTGACGGTGCAGCGCGGATCGGCCTCGAGACGCTCCTTAAAGGTGGGGCCGGAGACACAATCCTGCACCTCGTGCCAGGTAGCCATGGCGTTTTCCTGCACGATAGCATAGGCATCCTCGCGGGTGATGCCCGTATCGACGAGGGCCAGCAGGACCTTGGAGGAGAAGATGAGGCCGCGAGTCTTGTTGAGGTTGGCCATCATGCGAGCCGGATACAGCTGCAAGCCGTCGATAACACGAATGAGGCACTGGAACATATGGTCAAGCGCGATGAAGCTATCTGCCTGGGCGACGCGCTCGGCAGAGGAGTGCGAAATGTCGCGCTCGTGCCACAGAGCGACGTTGTCAAAGGCGACCTGGGCGTTGGACTTCACGACGCGCGACAGGCCGCAGACCTTCTCCATGGTGATGGGGTTGCGCTTGTGCGGCATGGCGGAGCTGCCCTTTTGGCCCTTGCGGAAGGGCTCCTCGGCCTCGAGCGTATCGGTCTTCTGCAGGTTGCGGACCTCGGTCGCGATGCGCTCGCAGGTGGCCGCCGTAGTGGCAAGCACGCCGGCAAGGTAGGCATGGTGATCGCGGCTGATGACCTGCGTGGACAGCGGATCGTGGACCAGGCCCAGGTGCTCGCAGACGTACTCCTCGACGAACGGCTCGATGGAGCTGTAGGTGCCGACGGCACCGGAGATGGCACCGAAGGCAACATTCTTGCGAGCGTCCTCAAGACGATCGAGATCGCGCTTGAGCTCCCACGCCCAAGAGCCGAACTTCATACCGAAGGTCATCGGCTCGGCATGAATGCCGTGGGTGCGGCCGGCGCAGAGCGTATTGCGCTCCTCGAAGGCGCGGCGCTTGCAGATCACGCCGAGCTTCTTGACGTCCTCGATAATCAGGTCACACGCCTGAGTAAGCTGATAGCACAGAGCCGTATCACCCAGGTCGGAGCTGGTCATACCGTAGTGAACCCAGCGGCTAGGCTTGGGCTCGCCCTCGGGAACATCGGCGTCGATATATTCCTTCATGTTGGTCAGGAAGGCGATGACATCGTGGCGCGTGACCTCCTCGATCTCATCGACCTTTGCCTTCTCAAAGTTGGCGTGATCGCGGATCCACTGGGCCTCTTCTTTGGAAATACCGATCTTGCCGAGCTCCGCCTGGGCCTCGCAGGCCAGGACCTCAATCTCCTGCCAAATGGCGTACTTGTTCTCGAGGGAGAAGATGTGTCCCATCTCCGGGCGGGTATAGCGATCGATCATAGCGGCTCCTTTTTGGCTATTGGCACGTTGGTCGTAACCCAACCATTGTACCGTGCGCAGTTGCAAGTATGGGCAGCAGGCATGAACCTAACATTTTGGAATTGGAGCGGGCAACGAAGATGGACAGCAGCGTCACCGCAGCAGGCGGCAATAGTTCCGTGTACTAATGTAATTTCACGCGTTATCCGCGAAGCTACATGCGAAATTACATTAGAAGAAGACACATTATTTTCCGTTTCCCCTGGCAGCTAATCTGCGAGGTAAATTAAAAGTACAGACATTATATGCACTGAAATATATGACCTTACAGTCGGCCTACAGCCTTATGCACGGGCGGCTAATGTAACAGGAGATATAATTACATTAGTTGCGGATAAAATTACATTATATGGAGTGTCATGATACGGAAAACGAGCGAAATGCCCTCCCTACTTCTGCGCATCATTGCAGACGTCGAGACCGAGGTCGTCGAATACAAGGCAGCAAAGCAGAACTATGACTTCGAGGACATTGGCAGGTATTTCTCCGCCCTCAGCAACGAGGCCAATTTACGCAAGGCAGAGTGCGGATGGCTTTTCTTTGGCATTTCAAACGACCGCAAGATAAAGGGAACCGCCTACCGTAAAGAACCCCAATCGCCAAGTGTCGGCCTGCGACGCCTAAAGCACGAAATCGCCCAATACACCAACAACGGCATGACTTTCGAAGAGATTTACGAGTTTGAGGTTGATGACAAAAGAGTCATTGCTTTCCAGATACCGGCTGGCAGCTTCGCAACGCCAACGACTTGGCACGGAATCCCTTGGTCACGAGAGAATGAGTCCCTCGTAGAGATGCCCAAGTTCAAACTCGACGCCATTTACGGGCAGAGCCGGCCCGACTGGTCGCGCCAGATTGCCTACGAGGCAAACTTCGGTGACCTTGATCCAGATGCAGTTAGCTTTGCATGCTCCAAATTCGTCGAAAAGTTCGGAGAAAGCCAGCCTGCCGTTCGTAGCCTCGACGAAGAATCTATCCTTAGCAAGATGGCGCTTGTGATCCACGGCCACGTGAGCAATGCGGCGCTCGTTCTTCTGGGCAAACCGGAATCGAGTGTCTTTCTGGGTGGCATTGAGCCGCGCATCACTTGGACGCTCTACGCGAGCGACGGCTCCACTATGGCCTATGAACACTTTGAGCCGCCCTTCATTCTGCAGGTCGATCGTATCCTGGGAAAGATAAGAAACGAAAAGTATCGCTTCTTCGACCGCGAAGAGACGCTATTTCCCACCGAAGCGCATCGCTACAGTCCCGAAGTCATTCGAGAACTTCTCCACAACGCTATTGCGCATCAAGATTTCAGGATGTCAGGAAAGATCAATGTCCTTGAGTATGAGGACAAGCTTATATTCAAGAACGAGGGTGCCTTTATCCCCGAGACGATAGAGAACGCGCTCGCGAGCGGCTACAAGCCGCCCTACTACCGTAACCCCCTGCTTTCAAGCGCTATGAACAAAACAGGCATGATGGACCGCAACGCCATAGGCATTCGCAACGTCTTCGACATTCAGCGCAACCGCCTATTACCAATGCCCACCTACGATCTATCTGAGATTGGGCGCGTTGCCGTAACGCTGTACGGTACGGTTCTCAACGAGGACTATTCTCGACTTCTCGCAAGCAATCGAAATCTTGATTTGGTGACAGTGCTGCTGTTGGACCTCGTTCAGAAGGGGTTGCCCGTCACAAAAGAACAGTCGCGCCTACTTCATGAACAGGGCCTCGTTAGAGGTCGTTACCCCAAGCTGACGGTCTCAGCCGAGGTGGCAGCAGCCACCGGTGCCCACAGCGAGTATGTGCGAAACAAGGGCGTAGACAATAGCGTCTTCAAGGAGTTGATCTTGGAGCTCCTGCGCGTGCGCCCATGTTCAAGAGCGGAGATTATCGCAGGGCTGGATCATGCCTTGCCGGCAGACCTTACGGCAAAGCAAAAAGGCGACCATGTAAGCTATCTGCTCCAAAGCCTACGGAAAGCTGGCCGCATCACCAACGCTGGAAGCACTTCGGCAGCTGAGTGGCACATAGTCGAGTGATATGGCTCGCGATTTCGATTCTGCCAAACAGGCACATTCCAAGCCAAGTTCGCAACTAGCCCAGAATGTGCCTGACTACCAGTCGTGATAGGACGCATCCTCCGTCGCCTGGCATCGCGCAGCGTCAGGCAGCAGCGCATATGGTTGATCCAACTGAAGTCGACATCCAATCGGGCATTGCAACCTTGCGAGACGGCAGTCTCATACAACAAAAATAGTTCCCTGCCACTCCATGCACGAGCGGCAGGGAGCGCTCATGGCGGATCATTTCTCAAGCTCCACCTTCCTCAACCGTAAAAACGTCCAATGTCTTAGAGGCCGTTTTTACATTTGTTGGCTTCTATTTCTTTAATTAAAAATCATCCTTTACCTGCTGATTCGTGATATTTTGCTTGTCTACATATAGGTGTAGACCTATACTAATTCCTATTATGGCTAAGCTATGTCCTTGGGAGGTGCCATGCCGTCAGAAGCTCAGAAGCGAGCCGATCGTAAGTACAAGCACGACAAGACCCAGCAGTTCTGTCTGCGGTTCTATCCCGCCGAAGAGGAGATTTGGTCATTCCTCTCCGCACAGGAAAACAAGCAGGGATTTCTTAAAGATTTGATTAGCCGCGAGATGGGCGTCGCATCGGGCGGCCCCGCACGCGTTGATACCAACACCAAGGTTGGAAGGACGGAATCGTAATGTCGCAAGTGAGCAAGACTTCGGTCATCCAGCCGGAGACTATACTGGACTTCATCGACGGCGTGACGCAGCGCAGGGACACCCCCGAGGAGCGAGTGCGCCAGGAAATCCTAAAGTCCCTCGTGCGTGAGTACGGTTACAAGAAGGAGCAGATCGGGGTCGAGGAGTCGATCAAGTTCGGCAGCAACCGAAAAGCGGTCGACGTCGCCATCTGGGAGCCGGGAAAAGCGCACACCCAGGAAAACATCCACATCATCGTCGAGTGCAAAGACCCCAAGACCAAGGCCAAAGGCAAAAAAGACGGCGTAGATCAAATGCACTCCTATGCGTCTGCCTGCATGAACTCGACCTATGGCATGTGGACCAACGGCGACGAGTTGCTTACCTTCCGTTACGTGATGGACGATGCCGGCAAGCGCGGCCCCGAGGCCGTGCCCGATCTGCCACATGCTGGTGGCGAGGTACCCGACGACGCGCCGCGCTTCGACCAGTTGCGCCCCGCCGCCAGTGACTCGCTGCTGTACTCGTTCCGCCGCTGTCACAACTACATCGCCGGAAACCAAGGCATCCAAAAGGCCGAGGCATTCCTTGAACTGCTCAAGATCATCTTCTGCAAAATCCAGGATGAGCGCGACTCCGAGACGCCAACGTTCTACATCACGCCAACCGAGCGCCAGGGCGCCGCGGGTAAGAAGAAGTGCCGCAAGCGCATCGAGGCACTCTTTGGAAACGTCAAGCAGTCGTACGAGACCATCTTCAAGGCCGGCGAGCGCATCGCATTAACCGACGATGTGCTCGCCTACATCGTGGCGCAGCTGCAAATGTATTCCCTGCTCGAGAGCGACGTGGACGTTAAGGGCCACGCGTACGAGACAATCGTGGGCTCCAACCTGCGTGGTGACAAGGGCCAGTTCTTCACGCCGCGCAACATGTGCCACATGATGGTGCGGATGGTCGACCCGTCCGAAAACGACGTCATCCTCGACCCCGCCATGGGCACCTGCGGCTTTTTGGTCACGGCCATGAATTACGTGCTTGAGAAGATCAGAGACTCCGTCGAGGTGAGCGGGCGCAGCAAAGCAGCCAAGCAAGAGGCTCTGATCGCGCGCAAGCGCGAGTTCCTGTCCAAGCATATCGTGGGCATCGACTTTGATCCCATCCTAGTGCGTGCCTCCAAGATGAATATGGTTATGAACAACGACGGCACCGGACAGCTGTTCCACGCCAACTCGCTCGAGCCGTTCTCGGGCTTTGAACCCAAACTGCAAAAGGCGCTGCGCCTGGACGCCGCCGACGTTGCGGCAAATAAGGCGCTGCAGCCGGGGCACGGCGTTACGGCGATTATGACCAACCCACCTTTTGGCTCCAAGATTCCTATCGAAGACCCGGCGATTCTGGAATCCTTCGACCTTGGACACACCTGGTCGTGGTCCGAGGAAGATGCCGAGTGGAGCATGGAACCCAAGCTCTTCTCATCTCAGCCGCCCGAGATCCTCTTCATCGAGCGGTGTATCCGCCTGCTTGAGCCCGGCGTGGGTGTGGCGGCGCTCGTCATTCCCAACGGCATCCTGGGCAACCCGGGTCTGGGCTACGTGCGCCAGTGGATTTTGCGCCATGCGCAGATCCTGGGTTCGGTAGACATGCACCCGGATGCGTTCCAACCCAACGTGGGCGTGCAGACATCCGTCCTTGTGCTGAGACGCTGGGACAGTGAGGAAGAGGCATACTGCAAGGACGGTACCTTCCAGGATTACAAGATATTTATGGCCATCTGTGACCACGTAGGGCACGACAAGCGTGGTCAGACCACCTATGTACGCGACGATGACGGCTACCCCATTGTGCAGGAGCAGACCACCGCGGTGACGGGCAACGTGGGCTCCGAAGAGGAGAGCAGCCACACCTCGAAGGAGCGCGTGGTGGACGACGAGACGATGGCGATCGCCGGCGCCTTCTTTGAATGGAGGCGAGACCAATGACGATCGCGCCTTTGGTGAAGAGCGTCCGACTTTCCACCGTGCTGGGCGGCGACGTGAGGCTCGAGGCGTCAACCTACCTGCGCGACGGGTACGGCTTCGTACGCCTTGCCAACCAGTGCGACAACCACAAGAGGCTCGGTGACCTTACCGACATTTGGCAGCCGAGCAGACTGACGGGGTATACCGTGCCGGAAGGCAAAGGGCTACCCTTCTTTACCGCCGGCCAGGTGTTCGAGGACTTTCCCCGAGTGAGGAAGTGGCTCGCCGCGCCTTTCGTGCCCCAGGCTGATTCTAGATTCGTCAATCAGGATTGGCTGCTGCTTTCGCGCTCGGGCGTGGTGGGCAACGTTACCGCCGTGTACCCGCATCACCTGAACAAGGTCATCACGGACGACCTGTTGCGCATCGAGCCGAAGGACCAAGACGAGTACGGCTGGCTCTACGCGTATATGAAGACGGACTTCTTCAAGCAGATCGCACGAGCGTCTCAGTACGGTCACATGATCAAGCACATCGAGGTGGCCCACGCCAACGAGTTTCCGGTCATCATGCCCGATGCGGCCACGCGCAAAGCCATCGGCGACAAAGCTGCCGAGGCTGTGCGCCTGCGCGGCGAGGCCTGGAAGCTGCGGGACGGGGCGTTTAAGCTGTTGGAGAAGGAGGTCGGTATTGCTTGTGAGGCAGAAAGTCCTGCAGGAACATGCGTGGTGAGTTTATCCAAAGTTATTGACAACAGATCGCGCCTTGATGCTGACAGTTATGCCGGCTCTATAAGCGCCGTAGACTCATTGGTTGACGTAATGGAGTATGCGCCACTTGCTGAACTTGTAGAGGACGTCGAAGAGCTTCCTCGCTTCAAGCGGTTTTATGGCGATTCCAACGTTCCCTTTGTGGGTGTGTCCGAGGTCTTTGACGTTAACACTCAACCGACAAAATTTGTTTACGCCAAGCTCATTAAAAACTGGGAGCGTTACATCCTAAAGCCGGGAACTCTCGTCATGGCATGTTCTGGTCAAAAGTACGGCATCCTAGGACGAGCTCTTTTGCTCACGGAGAATCATGAGGGAATGTTTGGCAGCAACCATCTGCTGAGAATCTATCCCGACGTTACAAAGATTCGAACTGGCTACCTGCTTGCTTTTCTGAACAGTCCCACCGTTGGCAGGCCGTCGGTCGTTCGTTGCGCATACGGAACCTCGGTGCCTCAACTTAGCCCTATCGATATCAAAAAAATTCGCGTTCCCCGTCTTGGCGCGGACGTCGAATCTGCCATCGCCGACCTTATGGACAGGAGCGTGAGCACCTCGGCCAAGGCTGACCAACTTGAGAACGAGGCTACCAAGCTGGCACAGGAGCAGGTCGATATCGCCATCGAGAAGGTTGTCTCCAACACCTAGTGAGGCGACCTTTTAACCGCCGTTAAGCCTATAGCCTCAACACAAACAAAATGCAACGCGTATCGTAGTAAGTTGGTTAACGGCATAGTGTGAGAATTCACACTTGGACATTTGATTAACGCTCGCACCCTGTCGGGTTCGAGTCCCAGCACTTTATTGAAAAAAGCACGGCACCGTGATGGTGCCGTGCTTGTGCTCTTAACTGGAGCGGGCAACGGGACTCGAACCCGCGAGTGTCAGCTTGGGAAGCTGATGCCTTACCACTTGGCGATGCCCGCTTGTGTGTTGGCTAGTATAACGCGGTTGTCTTGTTCGATACAAGGGTGGTGATGCTTGTTTTAACTGTGGAGATTCGTTTGAAAATCGCGTCAATTGTGGAGATGAGGACCTTTGACCTCCTGTTCTCCCTATCTTCTACCTGCGCTTTTGCTTGATTGTTGTATTTGAGCTCAATTTGTCAGGAATTGGGCAAGCTTTTGGTCAGGCTCCGGTACTTACCCGCATGAACCTCGGGGGTAGCCTCATCCTACGCGTCGCAGCCTCCCCGTGCGGCGCACGAGGAATAAGGAGCAGCCATGTCCAACGCACCCACGCACTCTGTCCACAGCGCAATCACAACAGGTCCGCTGCTCCTGCTCCTCTTCCTGCTTTTCGGCTGCCTGGCACCGGGAGCCGCATTTGCCGTCGATGGCTACGACCAGCTCGGCTTCCGCACTATTAGCGATGATTGTGGGCCCTTCTTCATCGGCAAGTATGAAGCTCAAGACGCCTCGATTGCCTACTGCATGAACCAGGAGCGCCCCGGCCCCACCAAGCCGGGCGGCCCATGGCTCAACTTTGATCAAGGCTGGGTGTGGCTCGACGACGAGTTCGCGGCAATCGTTTGTCACGGATATCCTACCGCCACGTCGTTTGGCGGTTACCATCTTTCACCAGATCGCGCCCGCGCCGCCACCCAGCTTGCCGTATGGATGCTCAACGGCACTACCCATGTCGACGGCACCTACTCCTACACGACCGCTCAGGGCAAAACCAAGAGTGGACACTTTACCGCCGACAATGAAGTCGTGGCGGCTGCGCGATGGCTCCACGACAGCGCAAAATCAGGAAGCATCAAAGCCGCTCCGCACCGCGCGCGGCGCTATCTAGGAGCCGTATCGGGCGGCAGCAAACGTCAAGACATGCTCTATGTGCTGCCGGCGGTCTCTGTTTCCTTCCAAAAGCAGTCTGCAAACGCTGCCATTACCAGCGGAAACAATACTTATCAGTTTGACGGGGCAACATTCGATGTTTTTGAGAGCGCCAGCGGCGCGCGTGTCGGCACCATCCAGATGGACAGCAACGGTCGAGCGCAGGCAGCACTTCTGCCCAATACGGCATACTACCTAGTTGAAACGAAGGCGCCGGCCGGCTATGTCCCCCGTCGTGATCGCATCGCCTTTACCACGGGGAATGACGGTGGACAGGTCGCCATTGAAGAACAGCCCGGCACCATCAACCTGTGTATCGTAAAACTCGATGCCGCAACGAATGCAGGCCCCCAAGTTGGGGCTTCGCTCGCAGGAGCAGAATTCGTGTGCGTATCGCAATCAACCCCTGGATGGACACAAACTCTCAGGACCGATGAAAGCGGTCGAGCTACCCTCACCGATGTCCCCCTGGGAACCTTTACCATCTATGAATCGAAGGCGCCCGAGGGCTATTTGCCCTCCGGTGACAGTTGGTCTTACACCGTTGGAGCCGACCAACTCGGCGATTCAGGCGTGGTCGAGATCGAATCTCGCGTTTCCGATATCTCCATTGCGTTTGACCTTGAGATTTCAAAATTCAAGGACTACGGCAATAGCGATCAATCCGGCCTGGAGCAGCCGGCAGGAGATGTTGTCTTTGAGGTTGTCAGTAACAGCTCTCAGCAGGTTGTTGGCACACTGACCACAAACATCTATGGCTTTGCCTCCACCAAAGATCAGCCCGAAGCATGGTTTGGCGCAGGCAAGCGACCCGCCGGTGTCCACGGAGCCATCCCATACGACCGCGCCGGCTACACCGTTCGTGAGGTTCCGGAAACCGTCCCAGAGGGTTTTAAACGTGCAGGGGAATGGACCGTCGAGGCCAATCAGATTTCCGACGGCGCCGAGCTTCAATATATCGTGGACAACCACGCTCTGTCGACGCATCTCCAGATTGTAAAACGCGATGCCCAAACAGGCGCTTCTGTTCCCCTAGCCGGATTCACCTTCCAACTCCTCGACAGCAATCACAAACCTGTCTCACAAACTTGCTGGCATCCAGCACATAACGTAATGGACACCTTTACGACTGACGCGACCGGGACCGTCACACTGCCCGAATCGCTCGTGCCGGGCACCTATTATGTACGCGAAACCTCGGCCAAAGAGCCCTATCTTGTCGGCGGAGAGATCGAGGTAAACATACCCGCCGATATAAACCTAACGCCCGTTGCAATCGTCTCGTATTATAACCACGCCGCGACCGGAAACATCAGGATCGTTAAAACCGATGCCGTAGACGGCAGCAGCCTCGCGGGCGCCATCTTTGAGATCCGTGCCTCAGGTGATATCGTGCGCCCCGACGGTAGCGTTGCCGCGCTCGACGGCGAGGCTGTCGCTACCGTCACGACGGATGAAACTGGAGAAGCACGCGCGGACGACCTCCCGCTGGGATCTGGCACCGCACGCTACGAGGTTGTCGAGACTCAAGCGCCGACCGGCTTCTTGCTCGACCGGACGCATCATATCGTCGACCTTACCTATGCCGACCAGAAAACACCCGTTGTGGAAGCACGGCTTAACGTATCCGACGATTACACCAAGGTTGATATCTCCAAGGTCGATGCAAGCGGAGAGCAGGAAGTGAAAGGCGCACAGCTCACCTTATATGGTCCCGATAAAACCGAAATAGACTCCTGGACCTCATCCGACAAGCCGCACCGCATCGAACATCTTGCACCCGGCACCTACTCGTTGCGCGAAACGATGTCTCCGCGGACCTATGACCTTGCCGAGGAGATAACGTTTGAAATAAAGGATACGGGAGAAGTCCAATCCGTCGCGATGAAGGATGCGCCCATCGAGATCAAAGGACAGGTCGACAAGCGTCAGGAACTTGTCCAACCTATCGGGAAGGGTCTGTTGGCTAACGGCGATGGAAAAAACCGCGCCGCGATGCAAACCAATACGGATGGGCTTTTCTCCTATACCATCGATGCTCGAAACGATTCCGCTACTTGGGTTGATGAGTTTACGATTACCGATGATCTTGAGTGCGCCAAAGACGGCACGGCGAGATTCGTCTCAATCGAAACCCCCGTCGCCATCGGCGACCTCAACGGTCTGTGCAACGTGTGGTATCGCACGACGCCGTTGGACTCGACAGACGTCGATGAGCCGGCAAACGCGACGCTTGACGATGGGCACGAAAATCCTTGGCTTGAGTCCGACGAAGTAAAAGAGAGTCTGGGTGAAGATTGCCGCCTCGTCGATTACGACGGCTGGCACCTCTGGAAGGCGGATGTCTCGACCACGGAATCCGCCACACTCGAGGCGAAAGAACTCGACCTTGCATCCAATACCGTCGTGACGGGCATTCGCATTGAATACGGTGCGGTAGCCGCCGACTTTACGACTCGAAGCGATACGGATTCTTGGACCCGTGATGATCTCAAAGATGAGCACGACGACCTTGACGATGCCAAAGCAATCCTTGGCACAGATGCTCGGGGCGCAGTCGTGCACATGCAGGCAACGTCGGCTTACACACCCCAAACTGCACTCACCAACAGCGCACGCGTCGATCTTTGCCGCAACGGCGGCGGCGATAAACTTGAGTCACATGACGAGGACCGTGTCATTCAACGCTGTACCCTACCGCAGGACCTACCGGCAACAGGATCAGCTCCCATCGCCGCTTGCATCACCGCGCTCCTGACCTCGGGTGCCGCAGCCCTATGGTTCGCTCGCCTTAGGTCAATCCCAAAGAAGCGCTAGCACGATGAAAAAGCGGACGAGCCAGTCCCCCGGCTCGCCCGCTTTCAATCATTTAAATCGCCGCATCTACTCTGCAGACGAAGATCCACCATCAACGATTGCTTGCTCGGACTCAGGAATCCCATCGGCACCCGTGCTCTGTTCTTGCTCCACCTCTTCGCTGATTGCGGAGGCGGGGGTCGAGCCCTTCGCGCCCACGATGTAGGCAGCTCCAAGCCCTAACGCAATGGCAATCAAGGTCAAAATCACGTAGACAGGCCAATGGCGCTTAATATACGAAAACACGTTGACTCCTTAGAGCTCCGTCTACGAACGGCGGATAACCTCGGTCACGACCTCGGATACCGTGGCAATGTTCGTCGGGTTGACATTGTGGGGCAGGTCGTCCTCGGTACGAGCGCAAGCCAGACGCGTGCCGTCCACGCCGGCGATGGTGAGGGCTCGGCGGCTCGCCTCGAGCGCGGCGTAGGCATCGGTCTTGGCATAGGGCATCTCGAGCGCGCCACAATCGACATGGAACGACTTGCACACCTTGCTGACCAGGTTCATGATGCGGCGATCGCCCTTGAGCAGCTGCTGTTCGCCCTCAACCGTCACCACCGAAAGCCTACCGGCGCCGACGGATTCAAGATTGATGAAGAAGACGCCGCGGAGCTTATCGCGATGCGAAGCCAAGAAGGCCTTCATACCGGAGCCATCACAATCCGAGGCGCCCGTTGCCACAAACCAGATATCGTGACCGAGCAGCTCATCGTCGCCCATAGAGGCGACAGCCGAGAGCATATCTTCGGAAGAAGCGCCGTCGGAAGACGTAGCGCCGCCCTTCCAGCCATCGTTATCGTCCTCGAAATTATCCCACGAACCGATGCCGCGACCGGACTTCTTGGCATCGTAATCGTCTTCGACGCCCAGCCAATCACTCATGCTGTCCTGTTCGTTTTTCTTTTTACGACCGAACAGGCCGCCCAGGCCGCGCTTGCGAGACTTGGGTGCCGCCGGGGCGGGAGCCGAAATGGTCTCGATCGGCTGAGCGCCCGACGCAACGGGCCTAGGAGGCGCAACGGGTGCCGATGTGGGTTCGGGACCCTGAGCGGTAGCAAAGGGGTCGTCGGGATGGGCGGAGGGGTCGGGGAGGTCGAACAGCGACGTGCGAGACGCAACGTTTGTCTGCTTCATCGACGGCAGCGACGGATCGGGGACCGAAGCCAGCGGAGACGAGGAAGGCGCAGGCGACGGAGCCGACGCCGGATCGGGAACATTCATCTGCGGACGCGGTGATGCCTGGGAGGAAATCTGGGCCATAAGGGAATCGACCGTTTCGTCCTGGGTGGGAGCAACATCGGCAACCGTGGCACCGGAACCACTCGGGGTCGGCATGGTGAAAATCTGCGTGGAGTAAGGCCTCGACTCATCTGTCTCGGGAGCCTCGGAAACCGCAGGCACTTCCTCCTGCTCGACCTCGGTCGAATCATCTTGCTCGGCTGCCACGTATTGATCTTCGTCAGAGTTGGCCTCGACGGACTCGTCCTCGGCGACATCTTGGATTTCGGCAGCATCAATAGGCTCGTCATCGTCTGCCGCGCCGCCCTGCTCATCGGAAACAGGAAGGGGCTCGGCAATCGCGGTGCCTTGCTTTTCAAACGTTATCGTGGAATCGAACTGCGCGGCATCAAACGACATGGTGCTATCGACGTGCTGCTGAGCCTCAAAGGACGTTGTAGCTTCGGCAGCGTCGACGGGCACGGACTGCATAGCCTCGTTCTGCTCGAACCCTTGCGCCGCGCGCTCACGTGCCGCCTCGGCTGCCTGCTGCTGAGCGATAGCCTCCTGCTCGGCAGCCTCGCGTGCGGCAGCGCGCTTCTCCTCGAAATCGTCGACAAATTTCTTGCCCTTTGCAAGCGCGCCCTTAAAGAAGTTGGAAGCGCTGGCGCCAATCGAAGAGAACGCGGATGCAATATCGGCATGGGGCGTTGCCGCGGGAATCTCGGCCGAGAAATCAGTATCGCTCTCGTAAGACACGCGCCTCGGCTGTTCAACGTAATCGTCGTCAGACTCATCCGCAGCGTCTTGCGCCGGCGCGGCGGGAGCCAAAATGTCCAGTCCTACCGCGGGATCGATCGCGGACACCGCCTCGGACTCGGCAACGGCAGCGGTAACCGCGGCAGACTCATCATCCACGGCGACAACGGGCGCAGATGCAGTCACGACGGGGGCAGGCTCGGGCTCAAACGTCGGCTCCTCGCCTTCCTCGTAATCGAGCGTGCAGGACTCGGGAAGCATTCCGAGCGCACGGATGGCATCCGAACCAAAGCGGATGTTGCCGGCGGCATTGCGATAGAGCCTGGGCTCGGGCTCGGCCGCGACAGGCTCCTCCGCCGGCTCGGCAGTGGGAACCTCGTCATTGAACTCTTCGGCCTGGACAGCCTGATTCTGATCCTCGGGCACGATGGCGCCAATCAGCGTCTCGTCGGCAGACGCACCCTCAAAGCCCTCGATCTGCTCGTCGAAAGCCTCGCCCTGTTCGGGCTCGGTCTGAGCGTCGGGAGCAATCGGCTGACCGAACTCGTCCTCGGCGTAGGTAGGCTCTTCATACTCGATGGTGTTGCCGTAGTCGTTTTGCTGTTGGGCCGCGGCATACTCCGCTGCTGCGCGCGCCATCTCCTCGGCACGACGCTTCTGCTCCCCAAAATAGGTATCGAACGGAACATCGTCGGGAAACTCGTTTTCGCCCTGGAAGGGAGCAACGTTGTCCATAACGCCGAGCATAGCGGCGACAGAAGACTTGTTGCACACTGCGCCGGACGTATAGGGAAGCACAAAACGGTTAGAAATGATGTTTGCCGCGTTGGCGAGCGCAACGAGGGAAGCGAGGATCGCGACAATCCACAGCAGAACCTTGAGCGCGCCGGGGAGCGGCAGGATACGCAAGATGGCAACGGCAGCAGGGGCAACCGTGGCAACGGGCAACAGCTTGGCGATGAGCGCACGATACGAAGCATAGGGCTCGCGGGCGAGCAGCTCAGCACGGGGAGAGTCGTAGTGTGCGACAACGACCACCGGGCGGTTGCGCGGAGACGCGAGCGGGCCCGAGGCCTTGTGGTAGGCGATGACATTTTGGCTCACGCCCGTCTTGCCCAGGCGCGAAACCACGGGATGGCCCGTGCGCTCGAGCACGTAAAGAACGGCACCGACAATGGCCAGCAAGGTGCCGACCAAGCCGATGCCGCCGCCGATGCCCATCAGCAGGGCGCCGGCAAACGCAAGAATACCGGTAACGGCAAATGCCAACCTGCTGGGCGCCGGGGCATTGAACTCCTGAACCTCGGGATCAAAGCCGTGGTTGCGGAAGATCTGAGCGATATCCTCGGCAGCCAAGCGCTCTTCTTCGCTGCATGCCGGCGTGATGCCGGTGTTCTGCAGCAGGTGGTTAATATAGTTCTGGGTGTTCGCCATGTGCGCTCCACATCCATAATCCGACAAATAGGCCCAATGCATGCACATTAGAACCGTATATAGTCGAAAGTATACCCCGAGCGAGCGCAAACGACCGAATTCGGGCCATCTTAACGCCCCGAGCGGACAAGGATATAGCCTAATCTCCATATCGGACTAAAATCATGGCAGCAAACCACCTTCTCATGCGAGGACTCTATGACGGCAAGCGACGCGACCGCGACAATTAAAAAGGGGAATTCGGAGCCCAGTTTCGATAAAACGGCTCAGCGCATCCTCAATCTTTTCTTTGTGCTCAACAGCTCCCCCGAACCGCTGACGACCGAGCAGATCGTCTTGGATTCTGACTTGGGATATGGCTCGGGCAATATCGACTCGGATAAGCGCAAGTTTCGGCGCGATCGTGACAAACTGCTCGAACGCGGCATCTTAATCAAGGAGGTTCGCCCCGCCGGCGCGCAGGAGACCGAGGAAAGCTCATGGACAATCGACCGCGAGCACACGTTTGCGGCAGGCGGCCTCATCACCGCAGACGACGCCGATATCCTGCTCAACGCTATCGACCAGACAATAGCGGCCGGCTCATCCACTTTTGCCGCGCCGCTTGCCGATATTCGTTCCAAGATTGCCTACCTCACCGGCAGGACGACGGCGGACGAAGCACCGATCCGCCGCTCTCCCACCGTCGATGCGGTATGGAGCGCCTTTGCCGAGCGATGCGCGCTGCGATTTTTATATCAGAACGGACGCGGTGAGCAGAAAGAGCGTACCGTCTGCGTCTACGGCATGTTCGAGCGCGAGGGCGTTGCGTACTTCTGCGGCCTCGACAATGCCACCGACGACATCAGGACATTCCGCTGCGACCGTATCGTTCGCGCTTGGCGTCCTTCGAAGGCCTACGCCATCCCTGCAGACTTCAATCTCAACGACTACCTGTTCTTTGAATTCGATTTTGCCGACCGCCCGCCCGTTGCGGCTACGTTCTCGTTCGCCCCGCAGACGCAGATCGATATGATCAACGGCCTCACGCGCGGGCGAGGTGAGCTCGCACACACCGATTCGGGATGGACTTGGACCGTTGACGTGCGCGATCTTGAAGCCGCCGCCTCATTTTGCATGGCCCACGCCATGGACGGCATGAGGCCCATGGCCCCCAAATCGCTCAAGCAGGCGTGGAACCACCTCATTGAAAGGACGGTGCACGAGCATGCCCGTGCGTAAACTCACCAGCGAGCAGAGGCTCTCGCGCGCCATCGACATTATGGAGGCCCTCTACGCCGCCGGCGAGAGCGGCATGACACGAACCGAGATTTGCAGTCGCTTTGACATCACGGGGGCGTCGCTCGACGAGATTCTCGAGATCGTCTCGACGCTCGCGGACCGAGAATCGGGTGCGCGTATCATCTGCGAATGCCACGGCGAGCGCGTGGTCCTCACCGGTGACGCCGGGCGTGTACTACCGCTGCGCCTGAGTGCCGCCGAGGGCGCTGTGCTCAACCACGAACTTGAATCGTTGGGGATCGAGCCCCAGGCGGCGGCTCGAATTCGACATGCTCTTCTACCCGAAGAGCTCGGCTATAACCAGCACGTCTTTGACACCGTCAACCACGGGTCGCACTGGCAGCAGCTGAGCTGCGCCATTCAGGACGGTGTTCGCTGTCGTATCTCGTATCGCTCGATGGACGATGCGCGGCCACGCGAGCGCCTGGTCGACCCCTTGCGCATTACAGCAAACGGCGACCAAACATATCTGATTGCCTGGGACATCGCGGTCGATGAGCAGCGCACCTATCGCATGGATAAAATCGAGGGACTCGCCTTGACGGAAGACTCCGTCGTGCCTCACGCACCGGACGTTGCATCCCTCCACGATTCCCTTGCCCGGACGCAGCGTAGCGCAAAGCTCTTGATGCCATTCGATATGGCGGAGCATCTGGACTGGGCCGGCATCACCCTCATCGAGCGCAGCGGGACAGACATGGCAACGGTAACCGTACATTACGGCTCCGAGCGTTGGCTGCTGAGCCAGATAATCGCAGCGGGCGGAGCCATCCGCATCTTGGATGACCCCGCCCTGTCAAAGCGTCTGTGCGATATGGCAAAAACCCTCGTCTGTCCGCTTTAGCGCCGCCGCTCGTGGCGTGCACGCCACAGCTGTAGATAGTGCCCGATCTGCGCCGATTCGATGCGCTGGTAGGAGCTCGTGGGCAGCGACGTTAAGAACTTCTTGCCATAGCCCTTCGTCACCAGGCGAGGATCCGCCAAGATCAGCACACCGCTATCGGTCGACGAGCGAATCAAACGCCCCGCGGCCTGCTTAACCTCGAGCACCGCCTCGGGCAGCGAATAGCGCGCCCATGCGCGGTCTTCGCGCAGGTTGCGCTCGCACGAGAGCGGGTCCGTGGGGCTTGAGAACGGCAACTTGGGAATGATGACGCAGCGCAGCGTCTCGCCGCTGGCATCAAACCCCTCCCAGAAGGCCTTGAGCGCAAAAAGCGACGAGGTCGGTTCGTTGATAAACCGGTCGCGCAGGCGACGAGGAGATGAGTTGCGCTGCTGGCAGTTGAGCTCCAGACCCGCACGGGCCATCTTGGGCTCAACGCGGGCGTATAGGTCCTCCATGTCGCGCCGATTGGTGAACAACGTGAGCACCGATCCGCCCATGGCAAGATGGGCGTCGACCAGTACGCGCTCGAGCGCCGTAAGATAGCTCTCACGATCGCGCGGATCGGGGATATCGCCCGCAACGACTACAGCCATGTTCGAATCGAAGTCGTAGCTCGAATCCAAGTGCAGCGATGACGACGTTGAAGCACCGATGCGATCAAGGCCGACCGCATGGTTAAAGTGCTCAAAGCTTTTGGACACCGTCATGGTCGCCGAGGCAAAGATAGCCGTGTGAACCTCGGGCAGCCACTCGGTTGCCAAGGCCTCGCCAATGTCGATGCGCTCTGCGGTCATTGACTCTCCGCCGGCACGCAGCCTGCGATTGACCTGCAGCGAATACACGTAGTGTTCATCGGTACCATCAATGATGAGTTTGAGGTTCTCGGCCAGCTCGTGCAGGCGGCGAGAGATATCGCCCAGGTCGACAACAACCTCTGGCTTGTCGGCGGCGACGGCTTGCACCAGCGCGTCGACGCTCTTGTCAGCTTGTTCCAATGCGTCGATGCCAGTGTAGGCCGACTGTAAGAAATCATGCCAGTCGTCAGATTCGCGCAGCTCGGGGCCAATCCATAGATTGGCATTGTCATAGCCCCCACGGGCACGGCGACCGAGCTCGCGAACGCCATCGAACACGCCGGCGATCGCCATGCTCGCGCGCGCAACCGTCGACGTCGCCTTGGCAGTAAGGCCCAGATAGAGCGTAGAGCCCTCGGAGGTTGCCAAATCACGGGAAACCTGGCTTAGCGCGCCGGTGCTCGAGCCACCCAGACGCTCAAACAGAACGCGTGATTCGTCCGCCGACACCACACGCGCCCACTGACGGCGCGCCTCGCGCTCGATGGAATGGGCCTCGTCGATTACCCAATGACGAATCGGCGGCAAAATCCTGCCCTCGGCCGCGACGTTGCGGAACAGCAGGGAATGGTTGGTGACCACCACATCGGCATGCGCCGCACGACGGCGAGCGCCGTGGACCAAACATTTATCAGGGAAAAACGGGCAGAGGCGACGAGCACACTCGCGCGAGGCCGTCGTAAAGTCGGGACGGTTGACGCTGCGCCACCGAATGCCGAGCGAGTCGAGGTCGCCATCGGCTGATTGGCAGACGTACGCCATAATGACCGCGACCGCCGTGAGCGTGTCCGCCGGATCGCGCTTGGTGGTAATCTCGACCTGGCCGCGGCTCATGCGCTCGAGCTTGCGCAGGCACGGATAGTGGTCATACCCCTTGAGAGCGCAAAATGACAGACCACCGTCCAGTTGCTCGGCAAGTTTTGGCAGCTCATGGTACATGAGCTGGTCGGCAAGATTGTTCGATTTGGTCGCAATACCAACCGTGATGTTGTTACGGCGTGCTGCCTCGGCAAAAGGCACCAGATAGGCCATCGATTTGCCGACGCCTGTGCCTGCCTCAATTACTCGATGAGTGCCCGTGACCAGCGCATCGCGGACCTCGAGCGCCATCGCGATCTGCTCATCACGCGGCTCGTAGGTGGGATACATGCGATTGACTAGGCCACCTGGCGCATAGTCTGCCTCGATCTCCTCACGACTCGGCATCTTGAGAACCGGCAGTTCATCGGCGTCCACCCGATCGTCGGCGCGATCGGCCTTGAGAACGTCAGCACGAGCGGCGCTGAGAGAGAAGATAGAACCAGGGTTCTGCCCTGCCAAGAATGAGAAAATAGGACGATAGGACCAAGGCACGTCCGGATGCATGTCGGCTAGGCGCGCCATGAGGCCCTGGGGCAAGTCGGTGAGCGCCACGAGCAACACGCGCCATACGCCACACAGGGCGTCGACGTCGGCATTGGCACGGTGTGATACCGAGTCGCAGCCAAACAGATCGGCCATAAAAGACAGCTTGTGCGAGGCCAGGCGCGGAAGCGCGATGCGCGACAGCGCCAGCGAATCGATCCAAATATCGCTCACGTTGACGCCGCCTTTGACCGACTCGATAAACGAGCGGTCGAACGTGGCGTTGTGTGCGATCACCGGGCAGCCACCGACAAAATCGGCGAGAGCGGCGACGGCCTCAACCGCCGACGGGGCATCTGCAACATCGGCATTTGTAATGCTCGTGAGCTCGGTAATCTCGGCGGGAATCAGCTGCCTGGGATGCACGAAGGTATCGAAGCGGTCGATGACCTCGCGGCCCGAAAGACGGGCCGCCGAGATCTCGATCAGCTCGTTGTCCTGCACCGAAAGACCCGTGGTCTCGGTATCGAGGATAATCACATCTTCCTCGATAAGGCCGAAGGACTGCGTTTTGGCGCGGTCGGCAAGCGTGGCATAGGAGTCGATGACAAACTGCGGCGTTCCTGACGAAACCGCGTCCTCGATTAGCATGCAATGCCCGCTCGACGAAGGCCCATACGGATCAGGCTGTCACAGACCTGGGGGAACGTCATGTCGTCGGTGTGGCGGATCTCATCCGGATACAGCGACGTATCGGTCATGCCGGGAATGGTATTGGTCTCGAGGATAACGGGGCCGTCCTCGCTCACAATAAAGTCACTGCGCGAGATACCCAGGCAACCGAGGGCCTTGTGAGCGGCACAGGCAAGTTCCTGAGCGCGAGCGTAATTCTCGGGTGAAATCTGCGCCGGAATGCGATGGATATCCGTAGGGTCGACATACTTCACGTCCAGATCGTAGAACTCGCAGTCCTCGGGCTTACGAATCTCGACAATCGGCAGGGCGCGCACGTCATCTTCGCCGTATACGCCGACGGTGATCTCGGTACCCTCGATGCACTTCTCGACCAGCACTTTGTCGCCGTACTCAAACGCCTTGGCGATTGCCGCGGGCAGCTCGGAGGGCTCATGGACCAGGGAAATGCCATAGCTGGAACCGTTGACGGCCGGCTTCACAAAGCAGCGCTCGCCACAAACCTCGACGATATGATCGATATCGACTTCATCGCCCACCTCGAGCGCAAGGCCGGGGGCAATGGGAATGCCCGCCTTGGCGTATAGGAGCTTAGAGACCTCCTTGTCGGCACCGCAGGCGCTGGCAAGTACGCCCGAGGCCGTGTAGGGGATACCCAGGGTCTCCATGGCACCCTGCATGGCGCCATCCTCACCGCCGGCGCCGTGCATGGCGATAAATGCCACATCGAATCCGCCGGTCGCCATGGTTACCATAAAGTCATCAGCGGCCGTGTCAAGCAGCTCCACCGAGGTGTAGCCGGCTTCCTTCAGTGCCACCACAACGTTCTTTCCCGAATCGAGCGAGATCTCGCGCTCGGCGGAATGACCGCCCGCCAAGACCGCTACGTGCATGTTCTCTAGGCTTTTACCCGGCATGGGCAGACTCCTCCTCTATAATTTCTGCAGCTGATACCATATTGTAGCGATACCCTCTACGTTTCCCCAAAATCGAAAGGCTTCCATGAATCCCAGGACTAAATCTCAGGACATTCGCGACTTGAGCCAAAACGATATTCGCGAGCTCGTGGCCGAACTTGGCCAGCCCGCCTTCCGCGCGAAGCAGCTCATCGAATGGGTCTTTGAGAAGAACGTTTGTTCGTTTGACGATATGACCAACCTTCCCAAGGCTTTCCGTGAGCAGCTTAAAGAGGCTTTTGCCTTTGATACGCCGACTGAACTCACCAAGCAGGTTTCCAAAGACGGCTCGCGCAAGTATCTGCTCGAGTACCACGATGGCATTTCCGTCGAGACTGTCGGCATGCCCCGTCGTAACAAGCTTTCCGTCTGCGTTTCCACCCAGGCAGGCTGTGGCATGGGCTGCGCCTTTTGCGCTACCGGTCTCAACGGCCTCAAGCGCTCTCTGACCGCTCAAGAGATCGTCGACCAGGTACTTCATGTATCCAACGATTTTGGCGAGCGTGCCACGAGCGTTGTCTTCATGGGCCAGGGCGAGCCGTTTGCCAACTACGACGAGGTTCTCAAGGCACTGCGTATCCTCAACGACCCCGATGGCATCGGTATCGGCGCCCGTCACCTCACCGTCTCTACCAGCGGCGTTATTCCCGGTATTCGCAAATTTGCCGACATCCCCGAGCAGTTCACGCTTGCCGTTTCCCTGCACTCCGCCATCCAGTCGACGCGCAACAAGCTCATGCCCGGTGTTAAGAAGTACACGCTGCTCCGCCTTCACGAGGCGCTTCAGCTCTACACCGAAAAGACTGGCCGCCGCCCGACCTATGAATATGCCATGATCGAAGGCGTCAACGATACGAATCCCGAGATGCAGGCACTCTGCGACTTCTGCGAGGGAACGCTGTGCCACGTTAACCTGATTCAACTTAACGACATCGAGGGCAGCCCGCTCAAGCCGTCGCCGATTCATAAGGTTGAGGATCTTCAGCGTCGTCTTGAGTCCCGTGGCATCGAGACCACGATTCGTAACTCCCGTGGTAACGATATTGACGCCGCTTGCGGACAGCTGAAACAGCGTTTCAAAGTTCAGAAGAACGCATAGGGGAGTCGCACTCCAAAACGTTTCATGTGAAACATCGAACGGCCCCTGTTGCAGGATATGCAACCGGGGCCGTTTCATTTATTGACCTCAATTTTGGACCGCTGCTAGCTTTCCCATTTTTTACGGACAAAATAAGCGGCCCTTGTCTCATGAATCAGACAAGGGCCCCTCAAAATATGCAGGGTAATTGTTAGGTACCTAATAGCCTACATTTTCCCATTGGCTGCTAACCCAACCTTGATTAATCCTTGGATTTTTCGTTACCTGAGCAGTGCGCATGGCAACATCTTCTGTCATGACATCCATTTTCTTCTTGGAAGTATCGACAATATCTTGCGCGCCACGAAGCAAACGACCTCGAAGTTCATCGTCTGTCGCGATCTTATAGCCAGCAAAGGCACCAGCCGCGACAGTCGTCACCAATGCAATCGCAGTTAAAATCTTATTCCTCATCTTGGCCTCCTTGATCAAACTGAATCATTTCACCAAGAATACGAGAGAGCTCTTCCTCGTCTTTAAACTCAATCTCAATCTTATTCTTTCCACGCGAGCTCTTCACGCGCACGTTGGTATTAAATACCTGACGAAGTACACGCGCAGCCTTTTTAAAAGACTGAGGCGTTGCAGGCCTCGGCGTCTTAGGCGTCTCTCCGGCAGAAAACAATGGAGCAAGATTTTCTGTCGCTCTTACGGAAAGGCCCTCCGCAACAACCTTCTCTGCAAGTCGAATTCGAGCATCCTCATAGGGAACTGCAAGAATCGCACGTGCGTGACCAGCAGTAAGTTTACCCTCAAAAATCATCTGCTGAACTACTTCGGGGAGATCGAGAAGGCGCAGCGAGTTTGTAATTGCAGAGCGTGACTTGCTTACGGCCTTCGACAACGCCTCCTGGGTCATACCGCTAGCATCGATGAGCTGGCGATAGCCCTTAGCCTCTTCGACGGGATTCAGATCAGAACGCTGAAGATTTTCGATAAGAGCAAGAGCCAGCATCTCTTCATCATTAACATCTTTAATGATGACAGGCAGTTCCTCAAGACCAGCAAGCTTTGACGCCTGGTAACGACGCTCACCAGCGATGATCTCATAGCCGTTTCCATGCTTGCGAACCAAGAGCGGCTGCAAAACGCCATGTTCTTGGATTGACTCGCTCAACTCGCGAAGTTCAGTTTCATTAAAGTGAATTCGCGGTTGATTAGGGTTGGGGAGGATATCCTCAATAGGTAGTTTTGTTTCAGATGCGGCATTTGAAGCAGATGCAGCAGAACCACCGGTCTCATACTCGGCCTCTGAGACCAAAGCATTGAGTCCGCGTCCCAATCCACCACGTTTCTTTGCACTAGGCACGCTTGATCACCTCTTTTGCAAGGTTCATATACGCTTTTGCACCCTTATTTTGAGGTGCATAGGTAATTACCGGTTCTCCAAAAGACGGAGCTTCAGAGATTTTAACCGTACGGGGAATCAGCGTCTTAAACGCCTTATCACCGAAGTACGATTGAACTTCCTCAACAACCTGATTCGACAAAGAAGTACGTGAGTCATACATGGTCATAAGCACGCCATAGGTGTCTAAGCCCTTGTTCAGACGTGATTTGACCATCTTCATTGACTCAAGCAGCTTCGTAACGCCCTCGAGTGCGTAATACTCACACTGAATTGGAATCAAAACGCTATCTGCTGCGGTCAAGGCATTGATAGTAAGCAGGCCGAGCGAAGGAGGACAGTCAATGAAAATAAAATCGAACTCGTCCTGAATCGGCTCAAGCAAATCTTTGAGGCGGGTTTCGCGAGCAATTGCACTTACGAGCTCAATTTCGGCACCTGCAAGCTGAATCGTAGCTGGAATTACGAATACCTTTTTGCAATTTGTATCAAGAACAAGCGATTCTGCCGGCACATCATTCAACAATGCATCATAGATGCAGTGATCAAGGTCTTCTTTTTCAATTCCAAATCCACTGGTACTGTTTCCCTGCGGATCAAAATCGACAATCAGTGTCTTACGACCCTGCTCACCCAGTGCTGCTGCAAGGTTTACAGCCGTCGTTGACTTACCGACGCCGCCTTTTTGATTAATGATTGCAATGATACGCGTGTCTTTTGCGTTCTTAGATCGCTTAACGTCGCGAAATCCCACGGTCCCTCCTGATGTGTATTAAAGCTGTCAAACGGAGGATGTTTCACGTGAAACATTCCGATTCGATATCAACCGCCATGTTTCACGTGAAACACTGCAAGTTGTTAGTATCCATTATGTTTCACGTGAAACATCTAGGCAAGCGGATTCTTCTTTGCCATGCCATTTGCACGAGGCAATGAAACGGATGCTGGATGACTCTTCTTAAAAACAATAAACTCCCTGTGTCCCAAGCCCTCAGGCAAATCGATTGCGTCATTCAGAAGCAAAGTGAAGCCACAAATCTTAGCTGCTGACATGCCGGAAGCAAGCTCCTCATCCGAAGGATTGCCCTTGGTGATAACAAATAGCCCTCCATCCTTGAGGAACGGAGCTGCATACTCAACAAGAATCGGTAGAGGAGCCAGTGCGCGGGCAGTTACGACAGAGAACTGCTTCTTATGGCTTCGAGCATATTCTTCAAGACGATCATGGACCGCATGAGCATGTTTCAATCCAAGAGCATGAACAAAAGAATTGACAGCATCAACCTTCTTGCCAACAGAGTCAATATAAGTAGCTTTACGATGCGTGGTTATGGTTAAAGGAATACCTGGGAAGCCCGCACCTGTTCCCATATCGAGCAAAGCTCCCTCAGGAGCCTTATTGATATAGGGGAGCAACACAAGTGAGTCGAGGATATGAAGCACTGCAGCATCTTCTATGTTAAGAATACGGGTGAGATTGGTTGTCTTATTTGTTTCCAGAACCAAATCCAAATGTTGAATACATTTCCTCAGCTCAGTATCAGTTACGCTCAAGGAATACTCTTTGCAATAGGAAGTTAGACGACTCAACATCTCGTCAGCCTGCTGATCAGTAAGTACTAACAACGAAAGCTCCTTTCTGACAAAAATCAGTGTATCGAGAACTTTTGACAAAAAAAGGGGACGTGGAAACCACATCCCCTTAGCATAAGCTCGAGTAGATTATCGAGCAACAATCACCACATGGCGATCGGGGTCAGAACCCTCAGAATGAGTATCGACGGCGTCATTGCCACGAAGTGCAATGTGAACCAGTCGGCGCTCGTAGGCATTCATGGGCGGAAGCGAAACACTCTTATGAGTGCGGATGGCACGCTCGGCAGCAGACTGAGCCATGGAGGCAACCTTGTCCTGACGGCGGCTCTTGTATCCCTCGACGTCCACTACAACCGGATACCTAAAGCCGAGCTTGCGGCTCACCAGCAATGAGAACATAACCTGAAGGGCATCAAGGGTGCGACCATGACGGCCAATGAGAACAGCAAGGTCGGGAGCCGTTACATCCAGAATCAGCTCACCCTCGTCGCCCTCATACTCATCGATAGGAGAGTTGGCGGCATCGAAGTGCGAAAGGATGGAACGCAGGATGGAAATCGCGACATCGGCAATGGTGTCGAGCTCCTCGTCGGTCAGCTCTTCACCAGCCTTGTAGCGCTGTGCAATCTCGGGATAATCGCCCGCGACCTGCGGGGCAACCTCCTCAAGCATATCCTCGATGATCTCTTCAGACATAACGTACTCCAAAAGTTAGGTACCTAAATAAGATTGATATCCCGCTACTTCTTCTTGTGCGGGCGCGGCTTCTTCTCGCGACGATTGACCTCAACCTGCAGCGGCGCGTTCTTAAGGCGCTCCTCCTCATCGGCCTTCGCCTTGTCGATGACCTTCTGCGTCACAAAAATCTGCTGGATAACCTGCCAAGCAGACGAGACGTCGTAGTACAGCAGAACACCAACGGGAAGGCTCCAGCCCATCCAAAGCATCATGACCGTCATGACAACGGCCATCATACGCATGCTCTGAGCCTGCTGGCCGGTCTGATTGCGCGACATATAGAGCTGCGGAATCAGGGTCAGGACAGCGAACAGGATCAGGCAGACCAGCGCAGGCAGCGCGACCATAAAGCCATCGGCAAAGGAGGCACTCGGCGTGGTGGTCAGGTCGGGCAGAATATTAAAGAACGAGAACGTGCCGTCGTTAAAGTAGTCCGGCAGGTTACGCAGCAGCGTAAAGAGGGCGAACAGGACAGGCATCTGAATCAACAGCGGCAGACAACCAGCCATCGGGTTGAACTTGTTCTCGCTGTAGAACTTCTGCATCTCCTCGGCCTGACGCTGGGGATCGTCGGCATAGCGCTCCTGGATCTCGAGCATCTTGGGCTGCAGCACCTGCATGCGTGCCGTCGACTTAGTCGACTTGAGCATAAGCGGCGTCAGCAGCAGACGGATGATGACCACCAGGATGATGATGGACAGGCCCCAGTCGACCGCAAAGGTCTGGATGAGCTTGAGCAGCTCGAAAAGGATGTTAACGATCCAATCCCACATGTAAGTTTTCCTCCGATAGCGAGTGCCCGCTAGGGCACAGGGTCATAACCGCCGACGTGCAGGGGATTGCAGCGAGCGATGCGCCTCACGGCAAGCCAGCAGCCTCTCAAAACACCGTACTTCTCAATCGCCTGGACGGCGTATTGCGAGCACGTTGGGTAATAAATGCAGGCGTCAGGCAATAAGGGCGAAATAACCTGTTGATATATGCGAATAGGAGCGATGGCAACACGTCGCAAAACGTGATTGCTCATCGCTCCTCCCCGGCAACGCCGGCGCGTTTCATAAGCGAACGCAATGCATTGTCCATCTCCTGCGGCGAGGAAACCCTCGTCTTGGGAGTTGCGAACAAGATGATGTCATAACCCGCAACGGGAAATCCACAGCTGCGGGCGGCCTCGCGCATCACACGCTTAGAACGGTTGCGCACGACAGCACAACCGAGCCGTTTAGCACCAACGAAGGCGACCCTTCCGGAGTCGCCTTCGCCAACCGATTCACATATGGTCATTCGAATCAGAGGGTGATTGAAACGACGCCCCTGACTGAACACATGCTCGAAATCTTGCCGAGACTTAATAGTCTTCATGCGAGATGTGTGTATCGCTGCTAGACAGTGAGACGCTTGCGGCCCTTGGCGCGACGACGGGCGAGCACGGCACGACCACCCTTAGTGGCCATACGGGCACGGAAGCCATGGGTCTTGGCACGCTTACGCTTATTAGGCTGATACGTACGCTTCATCTTAAGTTCCTCCTGCTGCATTTCGAGTGTCCGCGGGGGCGCGGACGCAGATATAGACACGTGAGCTTGAAGATTGTAGGGAAATCAATGTTCAAATGTCAAGAAATCAAAGGTAAAAGGTTACGCAGTTCACACGGTTCCCCCATAAGCCGAGCTCGATTTAGCGGTGCATGGCAACTTTTCACGATATTTCATCGAGTTTTCAACAGGTCATGTTGGCAATGTTGAGAACTTTTCGTCCGTTTTCCAAAGTTTTCAACAGGTTTTGAAAAGTTGTCGAAAGATGAGAAACATTGCACGGTGAGCTACTATTTGTTCGAAACCTTTTGAAAGATTGCGAGCGGCATGTCTGACGACTTTTACACCATGGTCGATTCCGGAGACCCGGCACCCGACAACGAGCACATCACCGGCGTGCGCGAAGAGCGTGACGAAGGCGAGCAGACGACCACGCAGACGCCAAAAGCCATGTACGCCGCGCGCATCGCCGTCTATGACGACATGCTGTCGACACCACGTGTGATCGTCATTGATCCGCAAGATGTCCGCACGTATTTGGAAGAGACGACCAACACCGTCTACCAGTGCATGAAAGAACAAGGTGGCCATATCTCGCTCATGGTCATCCGCGAGATTGTCGAAAACTTTATCCACGCACACTTTGCCGAGCCCATCATCTCGATTCTGGACGGCGGAGACACCATCCGCTTTGCTGATCAAGGACCCGGCATCGACGACAAGGAGCGCGCTTTCGACTTTGGCGTTACCAGCGCAAACAGCAAGATGAAGCGCTATATCCGTGGAACCGGAGCAGGGTTTCCCATGGTGCAGGAGTATTTGGAAAACGCCGGCGGGGCCGTGTCCATCGAGGACAACATGGGCAACGGCACCGTGGTTACGGTAAGCCTGGATCCTAAACGCGTGCAGGAAATCGAACGCGCCGGCGGGCGCGGTGCTGCCGTGCGGCCCGAGACGGAGCAGCCCGCATATCCCCTGCCGGGAGCTTTTGCGCAGCAGCCCATGGCAACGCAACAGATGCAGCCCCGCGTGGGACAGATGCAGCAGCCCGGAATGCTTCCTACACAAGAGTCCCAGGCGGCATCGATGTCGATGCCGTCAAACGTGCCAGAGGCCATGCCGCTGGCGGATCAGGATGCAGCAGCAATGCAGCAGGCGACGGGGGCACCGGGTGGCCAGCAAATGGGATATCAGCCATACCAACAGGGATATCCATATCAGCAGATGCCGCCACTGGGGTATGGCCAGCAGTTCCCACAGCAGTACCAGCAGGGATATCAGCAGCCGTACCAGCAGATGCCGCAGCAGCAGTACAACCCCTGGGCCCAGCAGATGACTCCGCAGCCTTACCAACAGTGGCCTCAAAGTTTTCATCAGCAAATGCCGCCGATGCAGAGTTCTCAACAATCAGCAGCTCAAATGATGTATCCTAATGCAGCAAATCAGTATGCGCAGCCACAGCCGGACGTGTTCGTAAGCGATCGCGGCAACGCCGCGCTGGGCTATCTGGCGCAAAATCAAGCGTGCGGTGCAACCGATCTGGCGAGGGCGTTTGGAAACTCGGCCCCCACTTGGTCACGCACGCTCAATGACTTGGCGCAGGCCGGCTTGGTCATCAAGCATGGCCAGAAATACCATCTGACCGAACTCGGCGCCGCTCGCGTGCGAGCTCAGAGCTAAAGAACGGGAGAGACAGTGGACGAGGAAGCAAGCATCATCCTGGGGGATGCCATCGCCTTTTGCCAGCGCGACGGCCAAGATGCACGCCTCATCAACATGCTGGGGCAATCGCGCGCCATAAGCCTGACCGAAGATACGCTCACGATCGAGGCCCCCTCGCGCTTTGCCATCGCGCAGCTCAAAAAGCATCAGCCGACTATTGAGGCCTATCTGGAAGAAATCGCCTTTGCACCGATCGCGCTCGACATCGTGGCACCGCAAGGAGCCGCGGCGGAATCCGCTGCTGCGACGGCGCCCGCCACGGCTCCCGCTGCTTCCCTGGCGGTGCCGGCCTCCGCAGGCGACGTGCCGACAATCGAGCACCAGCACGGCGATGTTTCCCGTGAAACCATGGCACCGTTGCCGACCGCGGCGGCGACGTCAACGAACGCACCCGTCACGCACATGCCTATCGCTCACGACGCAGCGGCGGGCGCGGATTCGGGCATTGCAATCAAGAACACGCTCTCGGCCGATGATTTTCGTCGCATGATGAACCAGATGAAGGGCGGAGCGCCGACTAAGTCCACGCAAGCTGCGACCCCCGCTTCACCCATGCCAGCACCGACCGTACCGGCCGAGCAGAATGCGGATGGAGCCCCGCTCGCCGCGAACTCAAAATTTACCTTTGAGAACTTTGTCTACGGCCCCGAGAACAGCCATGCCTATCGCTCGGCACTCAAGTTTGCCGCCCTCGCGGACGAGCGCGGCACGTGCACATCACTGTTCATCTACGGCAAATCGGGCCTGGGCAAGACGCACCTGCTGCTTGCCATCAAAAACGAGCTCGCCGAGAAGTCGCCCGAGATCAAGGTCAAGTATGCCAACTCCCAGGCATATCTGGACGACCTGATGACCGAGTTCGACCGCCAAAAGAAGAGCAACGCCCCTATCATGCAGGCATACCACGGCGTGGACGTGCTCATCATCGATGACATCCAAAACATCATCGGCAAGCGCGCGAGCGTGGACTACTTTTTCCAGCTCATGGACGAGTTCATCCGCAACAACAAGAAGGTCGTCATCGCGGCAGACCGCGCCCCCAAGGACCTGAGCATGGACGAGCGTCTGACCAGCCGCTTCAACGCCGGCATGCTCTGCTTGGTCGCAGAGCCCAGCTACGAGATGAAATACAAGATCTTGCAGCGCTATTACGAGAACACCATCGTCGCCGCTCCCGAGGCAGGCGACGACTCGCTGCTGGCGGCCTATGGGGGCGACGGCGGGCACCTGACCGACGAGCACTTTAAACACATGGCCGAGGTCTCGGGCACCAACATCCGCGAACTCGAGAGCTTCTGCGAGCGCTGCGCCGGCGAGGCGGGCGACCGCGAGCGCGAGGGCGGGGAGCTCACCTTTGACGATATCGACGCCATCGCCAGCCAGTACTTCGACACATCGGCCAAAAAGATCAACGTCCAGACGGTTCAGTCCGTCATCGAAGAGCAGTACGGCGTGACGCACGAGGAGCTCATCGGCCCGCGTCGCAACGCCAATATCGCCAAAGCACGCCATATCGCTATCTACCTGGCCATCGAGATGTGCGAGATGACGACCACGGCGGTGGGCGCCGAATTTGGCAACCGCAACCACTCGACCGTCAGTACGAGCTACAAAAAGGTCCAGAAGATGATCCAGGAAGACCGCACCGTCACCGAAGACCTCAAGTCGCTGCGCGATAAAATTACACTGCGCTCGTAGGGAAATAGAGACACCTGTTGAAAACTTGTCGAAACCACGGGCATAAGGTGTCTAAAACCCAACCCGCGGTGATGAAAAGTTTTGCGCAGGTTTTGAACGTGGAAAACCACCCCTGTTGCACACAGGTTGCTGTCGATTCTCTTTCTGGGTCTGACCTGCGTCTTTGGGAGTAATCAACAGTTTCGTCAGTGCTATTACTATTATTAAGATATTTATATCTATAGAAAGGTATTAAAAGATGAAGTTCACCGTCAGCCGGAGCTCGCTTACACAAGCCATCGGCGTCGTTATGAAGGGTGTCGCTTCGGCATCCACCCTCCCCATCCTGTCGGGCGTGCTCGTTAAGGCCCAAGACGGCATCTTGGAATTCCAGACCTCTAACTACACCATCTCGATCCGTCATCGCATCGCGGCGCATGTCGAAGAAGAGGGCGAGATGGTTATTCCCTGTAAGATGCTCTCCAATATCACCAAGACCCTCCCCGATGCCCCGGTCACCTTTGAGCTGTCCGAGCGCCAGGTGCTGATTGGTTGCGAGAAGAGCTCTTTCCGCCTGAACACGCTCGATGCCAATGACTTCCCCGAGTTTCCGGCCTATGCCATCGAGAGTGCCGTGGAGCTGCCGACCGATGTCTTGTCCGAAATGGTCGGCCGCGTGTGGCGCGTCACCTCGACCGACAAGGCTCGCCCCATCCTGGGCGGCGTGCACATGAAGGTCGAGAACAACACCGTACGCCTGGTGGCGACCGATTCCTTCCGCTTGGCCGTGTGCGACACGCAGGTCGAGACCTCGACCCTCGAGGGCTCCTTTGAGCTCAACGTTCCGGCTGACGCCTTTAACGACGCGCTGAACATCATGGCCAGCCAAGCGACCATCATGATCGGGGCTACCGACACCCAGGTCGTCTTCGAGGCCGGCAACACCACCTACGTGTCGCGTCGCATCGAGGGCGTGTACCCCAACTACAAGCAGCTCATCCCCGATTCGTGCGTGACGAGCGTCAAGATCGACGTCGCCGCCTTTAACGCCGCCCTCAAGCGCGTGGCCGTTATCGCGAGCGCCAACCCCGCCGTCAAGTTCGAGATCGATGTCGAGAACGGGCAGATGGGCCTGTCCTCCATTTCCAATGACCAGGACCTTGCGCAGGAGACGATCGATGTCGAGGCCGAGGGCGAGTCGGGTACCATCGCCTTCAACTACCACTACATCTTCGGCTGCCTCAATGCCCTGTCCAAGGAGAAGGAGATCACGCTGGAGCTCAAGAGCTACTCGCAGGCGGGCATCTTTAAGTCCTACGACAAGATCAACTACCTGTACCTGGTCATGCCGGTCCGCATCTAGCGCTGCGCCATGACCATGTTCGCCCGCGATCTTTCCGTCGCGCACTACCGCAGCTTCGATAGCTATCACCTTGCCCTGGACGAGGGCGTGACGATACTTGCGGGACCCAACGCGGCGGGAAAGACCAATCTCATAGAGGCGCTGCAGCTGCTGACGAGCGGCGCCTCGTTTAGGCATCCGACCGCAGCCGAGCTCGTCCATGACGGCGTGGGCTCGTGCAAGATCGAGCTGAGGCTCGAGGGCGACGGCCGCGTGCTTGATATGGGATTGAGCGCGGAGGACGGTAAGCGCTCGTTTAGCCGCAACGGCAAGAGATGCTCTGCCGCCGGTGTGCGCGGGGTTCTTCCGAGCGTGCTGTTTTGCCCCGACCATCTGGACATGGTTAAGCGTGGCGCCAGTGTGCGCCGCGCCGCCCTCGATGACTTTGGCATGCAACTGAGCGCACGCTATGCCGATCTTGCGAGCACCTATGGGCGCTGCGTGACCCAGCGTAACGCCTTGCTCAAGGAGACCTGGTGCTGCCGCGAGATGCTCGGCGCGTGGAACGATTCGATTGCCCGCGCGGGCTCGGCCCTGCTCGTGCACCGGTTGGCTCTGCTCGACCGGCTGGCGGGCCATGTGCACACTGCCTACGGGCAAGTAGCGTCAGGTGAGGCCGCCAACGTGACCTATGCGTCCACGCTGGGGGCTTTGCCCCAGGTCGAGGATCGCGAAGAGCTGAAGGGTTGGGCGTACGAGCGCATGCTGGCCGCCCTTGACGAGCATGCCGACGAGGAAATTCGCCGCGGCGTGACGTTGGTGGGACCGCATCGCGACGAGATTGAGTTTACCGTGGCGGGTCGCTCCGCTCGTTCATTTGCCAGCCAAGGACAGCAGCGCACGCTGGTGCTGTCCTGGAAGGTGGCCGAGGTCGCCGTGGCTCGCGATGTCCTGGGCACCGCCCCACTGCTGCTTCTGGACGACGTGATGAGCGAGCTCGACGGCGAGCGTCGCGGCGCTTTCCTGCGGCTGATTGGCGATGATATCCAGACGGTCATAACCACGACCAACCTGGGGTACTTTACCGATGACCTGCTTGATCGAGCCAAGGTGGTGAGCATGGGTGAGACGTGCTAATTACGAGCGCGAGAGCGAGACAGTCGCCTTCAGCGGGTTTTTGAACGCAGAGCGCCAGCGCATCCTGGCGGCTGCAACGCCTAAGCGCCGTGCGCAGATGGAGGCCGCCGAGGAGTCGCGCACGGTCTATCGCGCATGGAACGCGGTGTGCTCGGGCACGCGCGAGGGGCGGCATGTGACGGGACTGCGTTACCTGCCCGAGTCCAATGAGCTGCTGGTGTATCTCGACTCGCCCTCGTGGACGCAGGAAATGACGCTGTTGCGCGAGATCATCCGCGCGCGCATGGAGCGCGCCGGTGCGCATGTGGACGGCCTGGTGTTCAAAACCACCGCGCCCGGTCACACGCCGCCCGCCGCCAAGGAGCGCCTGCGCCCGGCGACGACCGAGCGACCGCCGGCCCCGCATGCCGACCTAAGTGAGGCCGAGCGCACCGAGATTGAGCGCCAAGTGGCGCCCATCGAAGACCAAAAACTGCGCGAGGCCCTCGAGAATGCCATGAGAGCCAGTGCCGAGTGGGCCAAGGGCGTGCAAAGCAGAAAAGAGCCTTAAATCGCATCTGGTGGCCTTGTAGAGCCAAATACCCTCGTTCCCGAGGGTATTTTTTTACGATAAACTAGTAAGGCTGTACACATTTTCTTGACTGAAGGAGGACGTGTGGCAAACGAAAACGATTACGATGGCGGCGAGATTAAGATTCTCGAAGGTCTCGAGGCCGTTCGTAAGCGCCCGGGCATGTATATCGGCTCGACGAGCGCCAGCGGTCTGCATCACCTGGTGTGGGAGATCGTTGACAACTCCGTCGACGAGGCCATGGCCGGTTTCTGCACCGAGATCCAGGTGACGGTCCACGCCGACAACTCCATCACGGTCGTCGACAACGGGCGCGGCATCCCCGTCGACGAGCACCCTGTTAAAAAGATCCCGACGCTCGAGGTCGTCATGACGATCTTGCACGCCGGCGGTAAGTTCGATAACTCGGCCTATAAGGTCTCGGGCGGCCTGCACGGCGTGGGCATCTCCGTCGTCAACGCACTGTCCAAGCGCGTGGTCGTTCAGGTTCGCCGCGATGGCAACACCTACGAGATGGAGTTCTCGCGCGGCAAGACCGTCAAGAAGATGGAGGTCGTGGGCACCTCGGATTCAACGGGCACCACCGTCACCTTCTGGCCCGACGACGAGATCTTCGAGACCTGCATCTACGATTTCGATACGCTGCACAACCGTCTGCAGGAGACGGCGTTCCTCAATAAGAACCTTAAGATTGTGCTGACCGACGAGCGCGAGGCGACTCCCCACGTGGAGGAGTTTTGCTACGAGGGCGGCATCATCGACTTCGTCAAGTTCCTCAACGAGGGCAAGGACGTCCCCGAGGCCTTTAAGGAGCCCATCTACATCGAGGGCAAATCGGATCCGGACGCGCCTGTGACCAAGATGGGCGAGGTCGAGGTTTCCCTGCAGTGGAATAGCGGCTACGGCGAGAACGTCATGTCGTTCGCCAACGACATCTACACTCCCGAGGGCGGCATGCACCTTGAGGGCTTCCGCACCGCGCTCACCCGCGTAATCAACGATTACGCGCGCAAGCAGAACCTGCTCAAGGAAAAAGACGCCAACCTGACCGGCGACGATGTGCGCGAGGGCCTTTCGGCCGTTATCTCGGTCAAGCTGCCCGATCCTCAGTTTGAGGGCCAGACCAAGGCAAAGCTCGGTAGCTCCTATATGCGCGCGCTCACGCTCAAGATCGTGACCGACGGCCTCGCCGATTACTTGGAGGAGCATCCCAAGCCCGCCCGCGAGATTGTCAAGAAGGCGCAACAGGCCTGCAAGGCGCGCAACGCCGCCCGCAAGGCGCGCGAGGCGACCCGCCGCAAGAGCCTGCTCGAGACGGCGTCCCTGCCCGGTAAGCTCGCTGACTGCTCGGTGCGCGATGCCGAGCTGACCGAGCTCTTCATCGTAGAGGGTGACTCGGCAGGCGGTTCGGCCAAGGACGGCCGTCGCCGAGACATCCAGGCGATTCTGCCCCTGCGCGGCAAGATTCTGAACGTCGAACGCGTTGGTGACCATCGCGCGTTCTCGAGCGACACCATCCAGTCGCTGATTACCGCGATCGGCTGCGGTGTCACGACGAGTGCCGGCGACGGCGGCGACTTCGATATCACCAAGGCGCGCTACCACAAGATCATCATCATGACCGATGCAGACGTCGACGGCGCGCATATCCGCATCCTGCTGCTGACGTTCTTCTACAAGTACATGCGTCCGCTGATCGATGCCGGCTACGTCTATGTTGCCTGCCCGCCCATCTTTGGCATTAAGGTGCGCAACAAGATCCACTACGTGTATCCCAACGGCCGCCAGCCCGAAGACGAGATCCTGCGCGACACCATCCAGAGCCTGGGCCTGAACCCCGACGACAACGACGAGGACGGCAAGGCCAAGGACGGCAAGATCACCAAGAAGCGCAAGGGCTATACCGTCCAGCGCTACAAGGGCCTGGGCGAGATGGACCCCAAGCAGCTTGCCTCGACGACGATGGATCCCAAGACCCGCATCCTGCAGCGCGTGTCGATCGAGGATGCCGTGGTGGCAGACCGCGCCGTGCGCGAGCTGATGGGTTCCGAGGTCGGCTATCGCCGCGAGTACATTGAAAAACACGCGCACGACGCGCGCTTCTTAGACGCCTAACCTGTTCGGCTTTCCCAGCCACCGCACCTTCGCCCTCAATCGTCGGTCGCGTACCCAAGTACGCTTCCCTCCTCTTTCGAGCGAATCTGCGGCACCTGGAAAAGCCGTCTCCGTGGCAGGATGATTAATGGACCACGCAAACCATGAGGAGGTAACGTGGCAGACGATATCAACAATAACGAGGGTATGGACGAGGCCGGCGACGCCGGTATGCCCGATGATCTGAAGCGCCTGCTTGCCCGTGCTGAGCAGGGCGAGGACGGCGACCCGGACGCCTATAACCCCGATGCCGATGATGATGAGGAAGAGGACGACGACGCCGAGCTCGAGGAGAGCTTTGGCGAAGTCGACCGTGGTGCCTCGGCCGGTGAGGATATCAACGGCGGCCAGCTCCAGATTTCGGAGTTCGGTCGCGAGATGAAGCAGTCGTTTATCGAGTATTCGATGTCGGTCATCACAGCCCGCGCCCTGCCGGACGTGCGCGACGGCTTAAAGCCGGTGCACCGCCGCATCCTGTACGCAATGAACGAGAGCGGCATCTACCCCAACCGCCCACACAAGAAGTCGGCCTGGACGGTCGGCGAAGTTATCGGTAAGTACCACCCGCATGGCGACTTCGCGGTCTATGAGGCCATGGTCCGCCTGGCGCAGTGGTTCTCCATGCGCACGCCGCTCATCGACGGCCACGGCAACTTCGGCAACATCGACGGCGACGGCGCGGCAGCCATGCGTTACACCGAGAGCCGCCTGGCCAAGCCCGCCATGGAATTGCTGCGTGACTTGCAAAAGGATACCGTCGACTGGCAGCCCAACTACGACGAATCGCTCGCCGAGCCCGTGGCACTGCCTGCGCGCTTCCCCAACCTGCTGGTTAACGGCAGCCAGGGCATCGCCGTCGGCATGGCCACCAACATCGCCCCGCACAACCTCACCGAGGCGATCGAGGCCACCTGTTACCTGATCGACAACCCCGACGCCACCGTCGACGAACTCATGCAGATCATGCCCGGTCCGGACTTCCCCACCGGCGCCATCATCATGGGCAGCGCTGGCATTAAGCAGAGCTACGAGACCGGCCGCGGCTCCATTACCGTGCGTGCCAAGGCACACGTGGAGTCCACCAAGACCGGCCGCAGCCGCCTGGTCTTTACCGAGATTCCCTATATGGTCAACAAGGGCACCCTGCAGGAGAAGATCGCCCAGCTCGTCAACGACAAGCGCATCGAGGGCATCTCGGATATGCGCGATGAGTCCAACCAGAAGGGCATCCGTCTGGTTATCGAGCTCAAGAAGGGCGTCATTCCGCAGGTCGTGCTCAACAACCTGTATAAGTACACCTCGCTGCAGACGACCTTTGGCGCCAACAACCTGGCGCTCGTCAACGGCGTTCCAAAATGCCTGAGCCTGCGCGAGATGCTGCAGCACTACATCGATCACCAGGTCGACGTCGTCACCCGCCGCACCCGCTTCGACCTTAAGAAGGCCCAGGCACGTGCCCATATCCTCGAGGGCTACCTGATGGCTCTCGACCATATCGACGAGGTCATCAGCATCATCCGCTCTTCGCAGACCGATTCCGAGGCCAGCAGCCGCCTGATCGAGCGCTTTGGCTTTACGCCCGAGCAGACCACGGCCATCCTCGAGATGAAGCTGCGCCGCCTGACCGGCCTGGAGCGCGACAAGATCCAGGAAGAACTGGACGGCCTGCGCCGCGCCATCGCCTACTACGAGGACCTGCTGGCGCACGAGGAGAAGATCCTGGGCGTCATCAAGGAAGAGATGCGCGAGATCTCTAAGAAATTCGGCGATAAGCGCCGCACCGAGATTAGCCATGTCGAGAAGGACCTGGACGTCGAGGACCTCATCGCCGACGAGGACATGGTCGTGACCATCACCCACACCGGCTATGTCAAGCGCATCCCGGTGGCCGCCTACCGCGCCCAGAAGCGCGGCGGCAAGGGCGTGCAGGGCGTCAACCTCAAAGAGGACGATGTCATCGACGAGATGTTCATCGCGTCCACGCACGAGTACGTGCTGTTCTTCTCGAACAAGGGCAAGGTCTATCGCCTGAAGGTGCACGAGCTGCCGGTGGGTACGCGCCAGGCGCGTGGTACCGCGATCGTCAACCTGCTGCCCTTCGAGGAGGGCGAGAAGATTGCGAGCGTCATCAGCTGCCGCGAGTTCCCTGCCGACGAGTACCTGATGTTTGCCACCAAGAGCGGCATGGTCAAGAAGACCGTAATGAGCGCATATGACCGCAGCCGTCGCGACGGCCTGATCGCTATCAACTTACGTGACGACGACGCGCTGCTGAACGTGCGCCGCGTGCGCGAAGGCGACAAGATTATCCTGGCCACCACTGCGGGCAAGGCGATCATGTTCTCCGAGGAGCAGGTGCGCGCCACCGGCCGCGATACCAGCGGCGTTCGCGGTATCGGTATGAAGGACGGCGTGAGCGTTCTGGGCATGGAAGTCACTAACGGCAACGGTGATCTGTTCGTCATCACCGAGCGCGGCTACGGCAAGCGCACACCGGTCGCGGACTACCCGGAGCAGAATCGCGGCGGCCAGGGCGTCTACACCATCCAAATGACCGAGCGTAAGGGCAACCTCGCAGCCATGAAGACGGTGGGCCCGCAGCACGAGCTGTTCATCGTGACGGAGGGCGCGACGGTCATTCGCGTCAAGACCGATGAGATTAGCCAGACTGGCCGCGCTACCCAGGGCGTCAAGATGATGACCGTCGACGACAACGACCGCGTATGCGCCGTCGCCCGCATGACGGCCGCCAAGGAAAAGCCCGAGGGCGAAGGTGCCGAGGCCGCAGCAGACACCGAAGAGGCCCCAGTCGACCTAGGCGACGGCAACGACATGCCAGAAGATCTCCTAGACGAGTAAGAGAAACTAGCTGGTAGAAAATATCAGACCCCATATATCGGCGGTCGGCGCACCTGCGCGCCGACCGCTTTTTTGAAAACCTTGGGACCCCATGGTCGCCAGCCCGGCGACCACCCCTCCCAAAGATTTTCAAAAAAGTTGTTGACGTGCGTGTAACGACTCGTCTAATATATCCCTTGCGCGATGGACCTGTAGCTCAGTTGGTTAGAGCGTCCGGCTGATAACCGGGAGGTCACAAGTTCGAATCTTGTCAGGTCCACCATCAAAAATGTGAAGAGCCCTGGGGCGTTGCCTCGGGGCTTTTTTCTTACCTACTGAAAGTAGTCAAAAAAGCCCCGCCCCAAATTAACTACTTTGATTTTGTGTGCTGTGCGAAAGTTTGGGTAGTATAGCTATTCAATGCGGCGGGCTGCCGCGTGTTAACCGCTACGTACCGGAGGTGTTCCATGGTTCGTGTCGACATAGAGACCATCGTCATGGCCGCCGGTCCCGTGCCATCGCTTATCGTACTTCGTGAGCGCAGCAGCAAATCGGACTCGCCCGCGCCGCTGCGTTCCCTTTCCATTCAGACTGGTTCGTTTGAAGCTGCTGCCATCAGCCGCGGCATCGATAGCGGCCGCGCCGAGCGCCCGATTACCCATGACCTGCTGCTCGACACCGTCGACGCCCTGGGCGCCAAGCTCGAGCGCATCGAGATCGTTCGCGCCGAGCCGCCGGTGTTCTACGCGACGATCGTCGTACTGGCCGATGGCGAGGAGCGCAAGATCGACGCCCGTCCCAGTGATGCCATTGCCCTTGCCGTGCGCAGCAATGCTCCCATGTTTGTGGAGGACGACATCATGAATCGCCTGGGCACTGTTTCTACCCACGCCGAGGAAGTCGACGACGAGCAGGAGTTCGAGAAGTTCGACGAGTTCGTCCATACGCTCTCCCCCGATGACTTCTAAATGTCTGGCACGCGAGCGGAGAGGTCGCTGATGGGTACCCGCGTATCGGCTGAAGCGGCCGCCATCGCGCGTGAAGCCCAGATGCGCTCGGAGGCTTCTGAGGCGGCCCGCCTCGCCTATGTGACGCAGGCCCGCACGCTTCGCGAGCGCCGCGGCTCGTTTATCAAGATGGTTGTCGTCTCCGCCCTTGTCGCGGCAATCTGCTCGCGCCTTCGTGGTACAGTTGGTGCGCTTGGGTTTTCGATTTCAACAGGCTTGGTAATCTGGGGCGTGGTCGATGCAGTAATGCTGACCAATCAGATCAAGGTACTCGACAAGCGCGCGATGGATATGATGCGCGCCCGCGACGCTGCCGCCAAGATTGCTGCCGAGGCACAAGAACTGTAACGACGCCGGACTCGATGGGAAGGTCTAAAGATGGCACAGGATATGCAGGACGCCGGTAACGTCTCCGCCGAGCTCGACGCCATGGTGTGTGACCTGATTGGTGCGTTCTTGGACGACCTGGCCGCCGGCGAGAATCCGGGCGTAGTTGTGGCGATCGAGGACGTTGCTTCCAACCGATATCTGGCGGCGCTCGACGAGGACGGCGAAGAGGCGTGCCTCGAGGCGGCCACCAACTTTATCTCCGAGCATAAGATGGGTCTTAAGGACGAGGGTCTGGGCCGTATCGCCCGCTATGCCATCGGCTATACCGGCTGCGTCGAGATTGACGGAGGCTACCACGACGCTCTGCTCGTGAGCTTCTTTGAGACTACGCTCGAGAGCGGTTTTTCGGCATATGTGCTGTATGAGGGCATGGGCGCCGGCGATGGTTTTATGTGGAGCGACCCTGAACCTGCAGGTGAGGAAACCCCTCTCATCTAAAATCGCTAAAATAGACGAGTTTTCGGTAAAAGGCTCAATATTCCCGCTGAGCGTTGTATCGCTGGGCGGGTCGCATACGCGTGCCGTTTGTATATGGATAGAAGATAGGGGAACTACATGCGCGTAGACAATCTGAGGAACATCGCCATCATCGCCCACGTCGACCACGGCAAGACGACGATGGTCGACAAGCTCCTGCGTGCCACGGACGCCTTCCGTGCCAACCAGCAGGTCGAGGACCGCGTCCTGGACTCTAACGACCAGGAGCGCGAGCGCGGCATCACGATTCTCGCCAAGAACATCTCTATCGAGTACAAGGACGTTAAGATCAACGTCATCGACACCCCGGGCCACGCCGACTTCGGCGGCGAGGTCGAGCGCGTGCTGCGTATGGCCGACGGCGCCCTGTTGCTGGTCGACGCTTTTGAGGGTCCCATGCCCCAGACCCGCTTCGTGCTGCGTCACGCTATCGACACCGGCCTTAAGATCATGATCGTCATCAACAAGATCGACCGTCCGGGTGCCAACCCCGAGAAGGCCTACAACGACTGCCTGGACCTTATGGCCGACCTGGGCGCTACCGACGACCAGCTTGAGTTTGCCATGGAGCATGTCATCTACGCCAGCGGCGTCAACGGCTTTGCCCGTCATGATCCCGAGGACGGCAACATGGACATGTACCCGCTGCTCGACATGATCATCGACGACATGCCCGCACCCGAGGTTGACGAGACCGCTCCGCTGGCCATGCAGTGCGTGACCATCGATCACTCCAACTTCGTCGGCCGTATCGGCATCGGCCGCGTGTACTCCGGCACCATCCACCAGGGCGACCAGATCTTGGTCGTCAAGAACGACGGCTCCAGCGCCACCGCTACCGTCAAGCAACTCTTTACCTTCGACTACCTGGGCCGTACCGAGTGCCAGGAAGTCGGCGCCGGCGACATTGCCGCCGTTGTGGGCATCGACCGCACCGATATCGGCGATGTCTACACCGACCCCGAGAATCCCGTCGAGCTCGAGCCCATCGAGATCGACCCGCCGACCCTGTCCATCGTCTTCGAGGCTTCGACCTCCCCGCTCGTCGGCCGCGACGGCGATATCGTTGGCGCCCGTCAGCTCAAGGAGCGCCTGTTCAACGAGGCCGAGAACAACGTGACCATGAAGATCGAGGAGCTCGAGGACAAGAGCGGCGTCGAGGTCTCGGGCCGCGGCATTCTGCACCTGTCCGTTCTGATGGAGTCCATGCGCCGCGAGGGCTTTGAGTTCCAGGTCGGTCGTCCGCGCGTTCTGTTTAAGAAGGACGAGAACGGCAACAAGATGGAGCCTGTCGAGCAGGCCGTCGTCGAGTGCCCGGACGAGTACTCGGGCAAGGTCGTTGAGGTCTTCGGCACCTCCGGTGGCATCATGACGAGCATGGATACCTCGGGCATCGTGACGCACCTTGAGTTTAAGATCCCGACGCGTGGCATCATGGGCCTTAAGAACCGCATCATGAACGTCACCCACGGCGAGGGCGTGTTCTACCACACCTTCCTGGAGTACGGTCCCTACGCCGGCGAGATCGGCAACCGTCAGAACGGTGCCATGATCTCCATGACCACCGAGAAGGCCGTTGCCTATGCCCTGGGCACGCTGCAGGAGCGCGGCCAGCTGTTTGTTGAGCCGGGCACCGAGTGCTACGAGGGCATGATCGTGGGCGAGCGCAGCAAGGCCGGCGACATGGTCGTCAACATCGCCCGTACCAAGAACCTGGGCAACCAGCGTTCCTCGACCTCCGATATTTCCGTGCAGCTGGTGCCGCCCCGCACCTTCTCGCTGGAGGAGGCGCTGGAGTACATCGCCGATGACGAGCTGGTGGAGATCACTCCCAAGAATATTCGCCTGCGCAAGCGTCTGCTCAATGCCACCGACCGCAAGAAGGCCGCCGTCCGTGCCGGTCAGGTCAACAAATAAGCGCTGGGGCTTATAACCGCCAATAAGAAAGGGCGTCGACCGCAATGGTCGGCGCCCTTTTTGGTGCAAAGGGACAGGTTACTTTTGCACCACGGTGGAGGAGGTTATCCCCCACGAGCGGCTTTTCAAGCAAAGTTAAGTTGTTTAAATATATACATGAATCATTGAAATACAACCGCTTTAATGCAAAACCGTTAACAGGTAAATATCAACTGGTATTAAATTAAAAGACCTCTTTACCTGCGGTTTACATGACTGGTATCTATATTGTATGTTATGCATTGTGGCATAGACGAACCGTCTTAGAAGTTGCTCCCCAGTGGGTTCTTGCAATGCGCTAGGTAGGTTCTCGTTGATGTTGGGGTTGTGTTCGATCCGACGATTCGCCGTGTTCCACAACGTGTTGTAGGAATTAGGGGACAACTATGGACGCACACCGCTCACGGTCGCTGGGTATGGCGGCCCTGATCTTCATTTTGATTAGCCTCACCGCCGCAGTTTTTCACGGCGCAGCTCCCGTGCGCGCCGAGGACGCGACGACGTCAACGCCGATTGTGATTGATGAGACGACGGCGGCCGTTACGGTTGAGCTGTTTACCGATGAGGGTCGTAAAACGCCTTTGAGTAATACCGCCGTGCTTTCGACCGCTACGCTCTACGGTTCGTTTCGTGCGAACTTTGAGGCAAACCATAAACCGAGCGAGGTACAAAACGTTGCGGAGTACTCTCTTCCAGACGGTATTAAAGCATTTGACAATACCGGCGGTAGTCTTATGGACGGTACCAAAGAGGCCGGTAGCTGGAGATGCGAGAACAATAAGCTGATTTTTACTTTTAATGAGTCATGGATTAAGACACATCCATCCGATGTTCATGTCGGTGCCGATTTTTCATTCAAGCTGGCAAATGAGAACGTTGGCTCCGGCGATAAAACGAAAATCGAATTTCCCGGAACGGCTGGAATTGACATTTCGACCAAAGACGGCGACGTGGCGGGAACGAAGGAAGGAAAGTTCTCTCAATCCGGCGGCGAGGTAAAAGTAACGTGGACTCTTAAGCTTGTGGTCGAGTCCTATGCTCACGATGTCCAGCTTGAGGATGTACTTGGCGTTAACTTTTTGTTTGTGCCTGAGTCGTTTAAGTTGAACGGCGAGACGCTCAAGCAACAGCCGAGCGTTAACGGGCAGACCGCGACTCTTCATTTGGGGAACTTGTCCAAAGGGACTCATACGATTACCTATGATTCGGTGATGAACCCGGATGTATCCGTGGGCAACAAAGTTTGGATTAACCAACTCGACGGTTCAAAAAACAATGCCAGCTGGACATGGGGCGGAGACCGTAGAGGTGGATTGGAAAAGCCGGGTTTAGCAAATGATTTCCGCTATGACATGATCAACAAGAGCGATGGCACCGGAACGCCGTCCGATATCAAATGGACCGTTACGCTCAACAACGGTGATATCAAAACCGACATGAATGGCTATACATTCACCGATACACTGGACAAGAAACAGAAATATATAGGCAGCTATACGGTTTATAGGGGACTTAACAAGAGCGAAAAGGTTGATGAAGGTGATCTCAGCAATTCTGCCGAGACATTTAGTTATACGTTCCGCGATCTGAAAGAAGCAGAGAAGTACCAGCCTTATCAGATTGAGTATCATACCCAAATGACCGATCAGAACTCGTATGATCCCGTCACGAATACGGCAGGAATCAAGCGAGAGGGGACGACGTCGCCATCAGGAACGAGCACGGCAACGTTTAGGCGCGGCATTGTCGAGCAGCTGATCACCAAAGAGCTGGAGTCGCATGATGAAAACGGCAATGCCACCTGGATCACCCATGTAAAGATTCCCGAGACGGTCGATGTGTCCCAAGTTCAGATTCTGGACACGTTCAAAAGCACGTATCTGCAGCACCTTAAAGTCGAATCATTGGCCGTAAAAATCGGTGCTACCACGCTCTCCGAAGGGACCAGTACGAGTGGAGATTATTATTTCTACACTCGTGATGAGGTAACGAAAGGCAACAAGATTAACTTTAATATCCAGTTGCGTGCCACCGATAGAGTAATGGATGAGCTCAGGGCCAACGGATACCAGATTGATGTTGTGTACACGACTGTGACTGATAACCTTGACGGACAGTACTGGAATCTGGCGGCCGTGCAGTTTCCATTTGCCGGAAAGAACTTTAAGCAGTACTCGTCAGAGCCGTATTACATCATCAATAACTCTGAGACCCCTGACGTTGACAAATCATCGGATGGATATACGTGGGATGGCAAATTTGATTGGTCGCAGGTCGAGCCCGGTTCGACTGAAAAGGGTGCTTGGATTGCAGCGTGGACGGTCTACGCCAACCGCTATAAGACTCCTGCTGGTGAATGCTATGGTGCTGGAAAGCTTGACGGTCAGCCCATAACGATTAAGGATACCTTGCCGGCGGACGGAACTATGAGCTTTGTTCCCGGATCGGCCACATATACGCTTTATGCGAATCCCTATGACGAGCGTAAAGAAGCCGAACGTGAAGTGGCAACGAATCTGGATGTTGAAGGGAGCGTTTCGGGTAATGAAGTTACCTTCTCCATCCCCACGACGGCACTAGGTAAATATGCCGGCTATGCCAAGCTTACGTATAAAACGGCAATAAAGCGCAGCGTGCTCAACACTTCTACGAACTCGACTACGCTCAAAAACTCGGCCAGTGCCGAGTCGGGGAGCAAGACGTTCGACTCCGGTAGTGGAACCGTCACCATTAAGAACAACGTACTGCAAAAGACCGGCGATCAAGTCTCTAACAGCAACCGTATCAAGTACACCATCTTGGTTAACGAATCGGCAGTTAACCTTAAGAGCGACAGCGACTTCCTTGAGCTTGTCGATGTCATGGATGCCAAGTGCACGCTGGTGACGGATTCGGTCAATGTGTCCCAATACGATGGGACAGGCTGGAAGTTGCTTGGCTCTGACAAATGCCCCGTTTCCGCTAGGACCATTGAAGATGAAAACGGCGCGGCGTGTACAAAGATGACGCTCCGCGTGCCCGATAAGGAGTATCTCAAAGTTGAGTATGAGGTCATTCCTGCGGGTAACGAAGGGGAAACGGTCTCCCTGTCTAATACAGCTTCGCTTACAGGCGTTTTTGACGGCAATGCGAAACATGAAAATAATTGGGAAATTCGAAAGGCGTCTGGTTTGGCCGGCGGTAGCGGCTATGGCGTCACAGTGACCAAGGTCGACAAGAGCGATATCACAAAGAAGCTTTCCGGCGCTGAGTTTACGCTCTATAAGGTTGATGTGGAGAAGGCTTCAGCTGATGGCATCGAAGCGGCGAAAACGGGGTTTCAAAAGGTTTCGACGGGCGATAGCGGTACGGCGACATTTGGAACTGCTGCCAAAAAGATGGAAGCCTACACCCTGTATTGCCTTGAGGAGACCAAAGCCCCCGCTGGCTATAACGTCATCGATAAGCCGGTGTGGATTATGCTCAAAGGCCAAGACGAGCAGCAGTATCAGGCCGCGCTTGCGCGGGTGGAGGCTTTGAAGCAGAAGGGCACTGCCGTTGAGATTCCGTCGGCAAATACCGATATTACGGTCTATGACGCGCCCTATACCGGGAAGGCTACGGTTTCTGCCATAAAGGTGTTCCAAGGGTCGTCGCTAAGGGAAGGGCAGTTCTCGTTTGTGCTCAAGGATGCAAACGACAAGGTCTTGCAGACCGCCAAGAACGGTGCGGACGGAACTATTGGCTTTAATCTGGATTACAGCAAGGTGGGGACTTACGAGTACACCATCTGCGAGGTTGTCCCCGAAGACGCTGTGAATAACGTCAAGAATCATATTGCCTACGACGCAACCGAGCACAAGGTTATGGTCAAGGTGGAAAATGGAGACCGCGAGCTCAATGCCACCGTCACCTACGATGGCACCTCTTCGACCCCGCCGACCTTTACCAACAAGTATTCGACCACGCTTCCCGAGGCGGGCGGGGCTGGCTTGACTATGACGTATCTGGCTGGTGCATCGCTGCTGTGTTTTGCTGCGACATGGATGCATGCTCGTCGCCATCGCGATCAAGGTCGAGGTGGTAGCCGTGAGTAGGCTTAACCGCCGCTTGTTGGCTGCCGCGACGACAATCATGGTCGCTATTCTGTCTTTCGCGATTGCCCCTGGGGCGGCCCGTGCTGCCGACACCGGAGCCATTACGGTGGACGGTACGGTTGCGACGCGGTATGACGCGCACCAGCTCTTTTCGGCGACCGTTGTCGACGATGACGATGTCGACCAAAAGGTTGCAACCGATGTAATGTGGGCGAATGACACGGTTCGTCAAGCTGTGCTTCCGGTGCTTCATGACGCGGGGCTTGATGGCTCGGCCTCGACGGCGCAATCGGCAGCCGAATGGATGAATGCCGACGGACACATGACGACGGCGCTGACGGCAAAACTTGCCAGAGAAATTTGCAAAGTCGGCGTCCCTTCTGTGACCCTTAACGCGGGCACGGCGGCCGAGCTGCCCTGCGGCTACTGGCTCATCGTCGCCGACGACGACGCCATCGCCCAAGGCGAGGCCGGCACCGCGCCGATCATGGCCCTGGTCGGCGGCAGCGCCGTCACCGTCAAGCCCAAGGCCGCGACCCCCAAAGTCGCCAAGCATGTGCTGGAGGACAGCACCGCCGCATGGCAGAAGGCCGCCGACTCCACGGTCGCCGACGACCTGTACTGGCGCCTCTCTGCCACGGTCCCGGCGGGTCTTACCGCCTACGACACCTATACGGTGCGGTTCGTCGACACCATGAGCGCGGGGCTCGACCCCTCCAAGGTGGCCGCGAGCATGCGCGTGTACGCGGCGCCGGGCGCGGACGGCGGTTTCGACGCCGTCACATGTGAGGACGGTAACGCCAACTCGACGCCGGCTAAAGGGTGGACAGACATAACTTCACAGTGCAAGGTCTCGGTCGAGGGCAATGCCTTCACCGTGCGCACCGGCGACCTGATCGCCGCGCTCGGCGGGGCCGACGCCTTCGCCGCGGGTGCCCGCGTGGTCGCCGTGTACGACGCACCGCTCGCCGCCGGCTGCAACCACGGCATCGCGAAGGGCAACCCCAACGAGGTCTACCTGCGTTACCCGCGCTCCCCCTTAGCTGACCAGTCCGGCGACGCCGGCTTCACCCGCACGCCGAGCGATGACGCGTGTGCCTACACCTGGGGACTCAGTCTGATCAAGCGCTCAAGCTCGGACGATAAACCGCTCGCGGGCGCCAAGCTGTGCATCATCGATGACCGCGGGCGCATTCTAACGACTGACGGCTCGTGGTCGACGGATGCCGACGCGTGCGTCACCACGGGCGCGGATGGCCATGTGGAATTGAGCGGTGTGGACGCGGGTGTTTACACCGTCGAAGAGGTCACGGCTCCCAAGGGATACACCGCCTTTGAGGGCAAACGTATGGTGACGGTTACGGCCGAGGGCCTGGACGTTAAGCAGGTAGCAGCCGCGAAGCCCAAAGTGACCGTGTCGGCCGAAAGCCCCCTGCGGGTTGAAACCGCCGATGCCGGGACGGGTTCGATTGAGCTGTCGGTGCTCAACACCCCAAGCAAAGAAACAAGTCGAGGCTTTATGCCCTCGACGGGAGATAGAACGTTGGTGCTGGTGGCGGCTTTGGCTGCCATCGGAGCGGCGGCTATTGTTGCTGCGCTCGTCATCAAGTGGGGAGGAGGTCGCCGTGAAAAATAATTGTTCCCCCCCTTGCTCAATTGCGTACTGCCTCCGTAGTGAGTGACGCGCAGGCCTACCGACCTGATGATCATTGGTTTTGAACAAGTTACTAGAGAACCCTCCAAGAAAGAGGACCAAACATGAAGACAACCAAGAACATCGCCCGCCTGGCAGTAACCGCCGGCCTCACAGCAGCGCTGAGCTTCGGCGGCGTCATGGCCCCGATGACGATGGCATTTGCTGCGGAGGGCACTTCGGGCAGCATTACCATTAGCCAGGCCGAGGGAAACGATGGCACCACGTTTAAGGCGTACCAGATCTTTAAAGCCACGGTTACCGACACTGAAAACGGCAAAACCGCTCAGGACATCACGTGGTCGAGTGATGCGCTTGGAGTGAAAGTTGTCAACGCCATCAAGTCTAATTGGACTGGCTATAGCAACTTGAGTAATGATAAGCAGCTGTCTGAGAACCCTACGGCCCAGGAAGTCGCCGACTTCCTCATGGCGAATGCGGGCTCCACTACCGCTGGGTCGCCTGACGGGTCGAGCAAGGGAACTCGGATTAAGACCGACAATGTTCTCTACGCAGTCGCGAATGCTGTAAAGGACCAGACGCCGGCTGCGTCTGATATCGCTGCCGGCGCCTCCTGGACTCCCGGTGCCGAGAGCGGCAGCGGCTACTACCTGTTTGTGACCGACGGGGACAGCCTGGGTCCTGGCAAAAAGAACACCGGCACGTCCCCGATCTTTGCAGTCGTGGGTGGTAGCGCCGTGACCGTTTGTGAGAAGACCAACATCCCCACGGTTGAGAAAAAGATCCTTAATGATTCAAAGGTGACGGGTGGTGCCATTACTGGGGAGGCAGAGGCCAATTGGAAGGACGCTGCCGACTCCCAGATCGACCAGGAAGTGAACTATAGGCTTACCGGTACGATTGCAGATAACTACGACAGCTATGACTCTTATTCCTATAAGTTTATGGATCAACTGACGGACGGCCTTGATTACATCAATAGCTCGCTCAGCGTTTATGCGTTGAATAATGGTGTATATACCGAGATTGATTCGAGTAGCTACAATGTGGATGCCCCTTCTGAGTCAAATCATCGTGTTTTGACAGTTAACTTTATTGGAACCAAGGGTCTGAAGTCGGCCACCGCGAAAAATGGCGGAACGCTTTCGATCAATGCCAACACCAAGATTGTTGTCTTCTACAAGGCAAAGCTCAACGCAAAGGCGGTTATTGCAGGGGCCAACAACAAGCTGGAGGGCAACCCCAATACTGTTACGCTCGAGTATTCTAACAACCCCATGGTCGCAGGCACTGGCACCTCGGCGCCCGACACCGTCGTGGACTACACCTATGGCCTCAAGATCAACAAGGTCGACCTGGGTACTGAAGCGCCTCTCAAGGACGCTGAATTCACCATTACGACCAAGGGCGATGAGAAAAATGCGAAGGAGAAATATGTCGCAGCGGATGGCACGCTGAGTGATAGCGAGATCGTTCATAAGACGGGTGATGATGGTTCAATTCGCCTCACCGGTCTTGATGCTGGTACTTATACCGTGGCCGAGAAAAAAGCCCCCAATGGCTATACCGCGGTTTCGTCCTTCGATTTCACAATTACGCCGACAATTAATGAAGAGGGCCAAGCCTACAAGCTGACAAAGCTTGAGGGCACGCTTGATAGCAGGGGCCAGAACAACAAGATCATCGCTGGCCTTAATGATAAAAGTGCCGGAAAGGTTGGCGATAATAAACTTGATCTCAAAGAGGGCACCCTCACAAACACCGACGGCACCTTCAACATCACCGTTGGCGATACCAAGCAGATTAACCTCCCGCTCACCGGTCTTAATGGTGTGACCTTCACTTGGATCGCCGGTGGCGCGGTGCTGTGCATTGGTGTGGCGCATCTCATCCGCAGCCGTAAGCGCGACGACGGTTCTGAGGAGTAGCTGTTCTCCTCGAATCTCAACACGAGGCATGAAAAAGCGGGGCACCTGGTCGATGCGATCGGGTGTCCCGCTTTGGTTGTGTACCACCACAAAGGTGCCTGTCCCCTTTGTGGTGGTTGATGGTTAGGCGGCGGGAAGGCCCGGGGTGTTTGCGCCCTGCTGCGGCTTGAGGTGGGCGTTGCGCCAGATGATCTGGATAACATAGCCGAGCGTGAAGACAAAGGCCACGCCGCTGATGAAATCGCCTACGAGGGGGATTGCCGTAAGTGCACCTGCGATCACGCCGCCGGCGGCTGCCATGGCGTAGCGGTTCTGGTTGTGTCCGACCATGCGGGCAATGGCGCAGCCCGCGAAGGCACTCGACACCAGCGCGATGCCAATAACACCGCACATGAGGGCTCCGGCAAGCGACAGACCAGCGATAGAGATAATTAGCAGTAGGACGGCGGGGACGATAGCAATCGTGCCCAGAAGACCGCTCACCCACAGGGGCATGGGGCGCTGGTGGAGCATGCCGGCGGCGCTGGCGGTTGCGCGCGGAAAGACGAGTTCGAGCAGCAAGGCGACAAAGCAAGTCGAGAGTGCCGCGGCGACGATACCGCCGATGGCATCGTTAACGGTGGAAGTATCCTCGCTCTCGGTGCGGTCGATCTTGAGCGCGCCGACCTCGGCTCCCGCGGCGCGCTCGGGGTCCTCGGAGACGTGCGCGTTCACGGTGCCGGTGATGTGGGCGTTCTTGCCCAGGATGAGCTTATCGGCCCAAACCTCGACATCGCCCTCGACGGTGCCATCGATAGTCACCGTATCGCCCGCAAGCGCTGCCGACTTGGTAGAGCCGCGCAGGGCAACCGTCTCGCCTATCGCATAGAAACAGTTGGCGGTGCTGTCGGAATTGAGCACGACATGCTGGCCGGCAACGGTCACGCTGCCATCAACCGTAGTCTTGGCAATGTCGATGGTGCGCGCCGCCAAGCGGACGGCGCCGCCCACCGTGCAGTCGCGGATGGAGAGGCTCTCGCCTGCTGCAATTATGTCGCGGCCGATGGACGCATCGTCCAAGTTGAGGGCCTGACCTGCCCAGTACAGGTCACCTTCGACGCCGGACGAATTGGCGTCATTGTCGGTCGCAAGTACGTTGCCTGCGGTGTCTGTGCCGGCGAACGACGCCGTGGGAAGTGCGGTGACCGCTAGGGCGACGAGCGCGAATAGGATCGTGATGCGGACCCACGCTTTACGGCGCTGGGTCGACGGGAATTGATTACAGGGCATAGTGAATCCTTCGTCAGATGCTCGACATACACCTAACAGGGTACCCAACGCGTGGGCGCTCTAAAAGAACCTCTCGGTTGCATTTCGAAGGGTCGTGCCGTGCTGTTTACTTTTTACGGTGCAAGAAGCGCGCGATATCTTCTTCGGTGGGGCTTTTGATGTCAAAGCGCAGCGAGAGCCAGCGCAGACCCATGGTCACGACAACGCATACGACCAGCGCGGCGACATTGCTCATAATGCCGCTCATAACGAGACACACATAGCTTGTCGATCCGGCGATGGCGGCGATGGCATAAAAGTTAGTACGTTGGAAAATGCCCGGAACCACGCCCATAAAGCCATCGCGCAACATGCCGCCGCCCACCGCGGTGAAAAAGCCCATCATGATGCACACCGCCGGTGCAAAGCCGTAGACCAGCGCCTTGTCTGCTCCAGTGGCGGCGTAGATGCCGACCGAGATGATGTCGAGCAGGGGAATGAGTTTTTCGGGCTTGTCGACGATTGCCGGGAAAATATAGATGATGGCTGCCGTGGCAATGGAAAGCGGCAGCGCCATTGGCTGGTTGAGGATGTAGACGTTGCCCACCTGCAGCGTCATGTCGCGTAAAAGACCGCCGCCCAAGCCACAGACCACGGCGAGCGCAACTGCACCCACCAGGTCGAGTTTGTGCTCGCGCGCGACCAACACGCCCGAGATTGAAGCCGCGACGACGGCGAACATTTCGAGCCAAAACGGGATGGCGACCATGGCATCCGTGGCGTGTGAGGTAACGGTCATAGCGGCGACGACGGGCAAGATGGGGTCCTTTGGATTACGGATTTGGACAATGCCCGTACATAGTACATGTTCGGCGCCGATTGCGACCCTATTGCTCGGCAAACGGTCAGGACTGGATGCGGGCGTAGGTTCCATGTTTGGGGATCTGGGTCGATGCTGAACGCGATGGGGGCGTGGTTGAATAGGAGGGATGTCTAAATTTTGAGCAGCGCTCAAAATTTATCCGGTCGGCTTACGCCGACCGCGCTGCGCTAAAAACGCGCCACTGGCGCGTTTTCTTTACGCTCCGCGCCCTGGCGGGTTCGAATCCCTCCTCCTCCGCCGTATTTGCTTGTAAGGGACTCTAAACAAAAAAGCCCCCGTTTTCGGGAGCTTTTTCAACCAAAATGGCGGAGGAGGAGGGATTCGAACCCTCGTGACCTTATACAGGCCAAACGGTTTTCGAGACCGCCGCATTCAACCACTCTGCCACCCCTCCGCGTGGGGTAAAAACAAAGCAGGCTCGAAGGCCTGCTTTGGAATTAACTGGCGGAGAGTCAGGGATTTGAACCCTGGAGACGCTTTTGACGCCTACACGATTTCCAATCGTGCTCCTTCGGCCACTCGGACAACTCTCCGTTAAATGCGAAAGTCAGTATACACGAGGAATCGCAAAGTGCAAACAGAAAAGTTGGCATTTTTTAAAACGCTTGGCCGTGCTTGGCGCTGCAGTGGGGCTTGAGGTCCCAAAAAACGGCTTCCGACCAGCGTGGTTGATCAACTCAATTGTTCAAAAAAGGGTATTCATAAGCGACTTGGCAATGAATTTAAAAATCTTTGGGTGGTGCTGTGGGCCACTGGTATGCATTTTGCGACCACAGCCTTGTGCCCGCTGACCTGCGGCTTGGCTCAGCTTGTCCCCACGGCGCCGTATCTTGTCCACAGTTCCGTCAAGCATTTGGTCAGCATTTGGTTGGAAGACGCATGAAATGCCGTGTGAGTATGGGCATATGTGGAGGTCATGAGGTTGTAGCTGCATATTCTTGCGGCCTGGGAGGTTGAAAGATATTATTACCAAGTCTTTTCCTGCTTCAGGCGCACCTTCACGACCTGAAGCCACATTTGCCCAGAGGAGGTGACAATATGAAGGCTTATGAACTGCTGTTCTTTGTTGACCCGTCGCTCGACCCCGAGACTCGTCTCGCTGTTATGAAGCGTATCGATACCACGATCGCTGAGGGCGCTGGCAAGGTCGACTCCGTTGACGAGTGGGGCAAGCGCAAGCTCGCCTACGAGATCAACGACCTCACCGATGGTGACTACACCCTCATCAACTTCCACGCAGATCCTACCCAGATCGCCGAGCTTGATCGCGTCCTGCGCATCACCGACGCTGTGGTCCGCCACATGATCGTCCGTCGCGACGACCAGGAGTAAGACTGTCGTTTTGGACTGGGCTTGTGCCCCAAGAGGAAGTAGTGAGTTATGAGCATCAATCGAGTGAACATCACCGGTAACCTCACCCGCGATCCCGAGCTGCGCGCCACCGCCGGCGGAACCCAGGTTCTGTCCTTTGGCGTCGCCGTGAACGATCGTCGCCGCAACGCGCAGACTGGCGAGTGGGAGGACTATCCCAACTTTGTCGACTGCACCATGTTCGGCACCCGCGCCGAGGCCGTGAGCCGTTTCCTGGCAAAGGGAAACAAGGTCGCGATCGAGGGCAAGCTGCGCTACAGCTCTTGGGAGCGCGACGGCCAGCGCCGGAGCAAGCTTGAGGTCATCGTCGATGAGATCGAGTTTATGAGCTCCCGTGGTGGCCAGGGTGGCTACGACCAGGGCGGTTACGCCCCCGCAGCTCCCGCGCCCGCAGCACGTCCTGCCGCACCGGTGGCTACGCCGCCCGCGGTCGACGTCTACGATGAGGACATCCCGTTCTAAGGGTTGTTCACCTATTTTTGAGTGAGAGGCGGCTTCGGTTCGCCGAAGTTGCCAAACGAAAGGTATTTTGACATGGCTAATGATTTTTCTGCACGTCAGCCGCGTCGTAAGTACTGCCAGTTCTGCAAGGAGAACACTGAGTTCATCGACTATAAGGACACTCAGCTTCTCCGTAAGTACATGACCGACCGTGGCAAGATTAAGCCCCGTCGCGTCACTGGCGCTTGCACGCAGCATCAGCATGACATCGCCAACGCCATCAAGCGCGCCCGCGAGATGGCTCTCCTGCCGTACACCGTCCCCGTGGTTTCCTCTCGTGGCAACCGCGACCGCGGCTAAGAAGGGAGACGCATCATGAAGGTTATTCTTCTCGATGAGATCAAGGGCAAGGGCGGCGAGGGTGACGTCGTAGAGGTCGCTCAGGGTTACGCTGAGAACTTCCTGTTCCCCAAGAAGCTCGCTGTTGCCGCCACCAAGGGCAACCTCAAGCAGCTTGACGAGCGTCGCAACAACATCGCCAAGCGCGAGGCCGTCCGTCTGGCTACCGCCAACGAGACCAAGGCTGCCTTCGAGGGCAAGACGGTCACCGTTGACGTCAAGGTCGGCGACGAGGGCATCCTCTTTGGCTCCGTTACCGCCGCTATGATCGCTGACGCCATCAAGGCTCAGCTCGGTATGGACATCGACCGCAAGCGCGTCGAGCTCGGTAAGCCCATCAAGGTTGCCGGTGCCCACACCGTTGCCATCTCGCTGTACCGCGAGATCAAGGCCGAGGTTGTCGTTCTCGTCGGCGTTACCGCCGAGGAGCTCGCTGCCGAGGCTGAGGTCGAGGAGGCCGCTGAGGTCGCCGAGGCCGAGACCGCCGAGGTCGAGACTGAGGCTGCTGCCGAGTAGCATTTGCTGCAACGCAACAATCTTGTTCTAAGAAGGGCGCTCTGGGAAACCAGGGCGCCCTTTTGTTTTTTGCGCTGAGTGAGTGTCATGGTGAACGTTGCGTCGAAGTCCTATATACAGGACCGTTCATCCGTTTGGTTCGGTGATGATTGGCGGCGCGCGGCGCGTTTTGGGACCGTGGCTGATACTATGGATGCTCGCAAGCGATATGAATGAGGATGCTCATGGCATATGACGATAGGGAGACCGGGCTGACGGTTGAGGACCGCGGCTCCAAGTTGGGTCTTCCCCAAAACCAAGATGCAGAGGCCAATGTACTGGCCGCTATGCTGCTATCGCCCGAGGTGGTCGAAGAGGCCCAGGTCGAGCTGCAGCCCGATGACTTCTACCGGCCCATTCATAAGACCATCTATACCGCGATGGTCGATATGTACAACAGCCGCATTCCCATCGACTCCATCTCGCTGATCGATTACCTGCGAAGCATCAACAAGCTTGATGCCGTGGGCGGCGAGGCCTACATTTTGGAGTTGATGGGTCAGACCCTGTCGCTCGTCAACTGGCAGCACCATGCCGCTATCGTTCGCCGCGATTCGATGCTGCGTGAGCTGATCGGCGCCACCAACGAGATCAACGCGCTGGCCTATAACGCTCCCACCGATACCAAAGAGGTCGTGGAGCTGGCCGAGAGCAAGCTGCTCAAGGTCACGGCACGCGAGGTCAAGTCGAGCTACAAGACGCTGACCGAGTTTATGGTCGAGGCCTATAACGAGGCCGAGGAAGTGTGCCAGGCAGGCGGCCAGGCTGCGGGCGTGCCCACGGGCTTCCCGTCGCTCGACCGCATGCTCATGGGTTTTCGCGAGGGCCAGCTCATCATCATCGGCGCCCGCCCTGCTGTGGGTAAGACGTCGTTCGCCCTGAATCTGGCGCTCAACGCTGCCGCGGCCGGTTATACCGTCGGCTTCTTCTCGCTGGAGATGTCGGGCAAGGAAATTGCCCAGCGTCTGATTTGCGCCTACGCCATGATCTCGATCAGTGACTTCCGCATGGGCCGCATTAGCCCCGAGCAGTGGGCCAATATCAACGAGGCCACGCAGACCTTGTCCAAGCTCGATATTCTGATTGACGATACGCCCGGCACCACAGTGACCGAGATTCGCGCCAAGAGCCGCCGCATGCTCCACAACAAGGAGAAGGCCATCATCATCCTGGACTACCTGCAGCTGGTGAGTCCTCCGCCGGGACGCCGCTCCGAGAGCCGTACCGTCGAGGTCTCCGAGATGTCGCGTGGTCTGAAGATCATGGCCAAGGAACTCAAGATCCCGCTCATCGCGCTGTCGCAGCTCTCGCGTCAGGTCGAATCCCGTACCGGCAAGCGCCCGCAGCTTTCCGACCTTCGTGAATCGGGCTCCATCGAGCAGGACGCCGATATCGTTATGTTCTTGGACCGCTCCGCCGATGAGGCCGAAGCCTCGCGCGACGATCGACCCGACGAGGGCGTTACGCGTATCGTCGTGGCCAAGAACCGTTCGGGCCCGATCGGCGACGTCGACCTGATGTTCCTGCCGGCATCCACCAAGTTCTATGAGCTTGATGGGGCACATGCCGAGGAGTAGGACAGGCGCCCGTTGCACGGGTATACTGGGAATGTTTTGTGCTTCTGCGTGCCGGCGTGGCGCGTAGACAGTCCATGAATGTAAGGAGTAAACATGCCGTCAACCGTTTTGGTCGGTGCCCAGTGGGGCGATGAGGGCAAGGGTAAGATTTGCGACCTGGTCGCCGGCGACTTCGATGCCGTCGTGCGCTACTCGGGCGGCAACAACGCCGGTCACACCATCGTCGTCAACGGCAAGAAGTACGGCCTGCACCAGGTGCCCTCTGGCATCATGTATTCCGACCACGTGTCGGTGATCGGTAACGGCTGCGTCGTCAACCCCAAGGTTGTCCTTGAGGAGATCGACATGTTCGAGGCCGACGGCATCACCACCAAGAACCTCAAGATTAGCGGCAACGCGCATGTCATCATGCCGTACCACATCGATCTGGATGGCGCCTTTGAGCAGAAGCTCGGCAAGAAGAACATCGGTACCACCAAGCGCGGCATCGGTCCGTGCTACCAGGACAAGATGGCCCGCATCGGCCTGCGCATGCAGGACATGCTGGACGAGGCACTGTTCCGCGACAAGCTGGAGACCGCTCTTGCCCGCGTGAACCCCGAGCTCGAGCTCATCTACAACCTGCCCACCTACACCGTGGACCAGATTTGCGACGAGTACCTGCCGATGGCCGAGCGCCTGCGCCCCTACATCACCGAGACGAGCTTGCTGCTCAACAACATGATCGACGAGGGTAAGGACCTGCTGTTTGAGGGCGCCCAGGCCACGCTGCTCGACATCGACCACGGCACCTATCCGTACGTGACGTCTTCCAACTGCACCGCCGGCGGCGCCATTACCGGCTCCGGCGTGGGCATGAAGAACGTTGACCGCGTGCTGGGCGTCATGAAGGCCTATATCACCCGCGTCGGTTCGGGCCCCATGCCCACCGAGCTTTCCTATGAGTCCGAGGCCGGTCACACGCTGACCGAGGAGGGCTATGAGTACGGCGTGACCACCGGTCGCCGTCGTCGCTGCGGCTGGTTCGACGGCCCCATCGCCAACTACGCCTCGCGTGTCAACGGCCTCACCGATATCGCCCTGACCAAGCTCGACGTGCTTTCGGCTTTCGACACCATCAAGGTGTGCGTGGCCTACGACGTCGATGGCGAGCGCTACACCAGCGTGCCCGAGCATCAGGTGCGCTTTGAGCATGCCAAGCCCATCTACGAGGAGCTCCCCGGCTGGAAGTGCGACATCACCGGTTGCCGCAGCTTTGATGAGCTGCCGCAAGAGGCTCAGGACTATGTGGCGTTTATCGAGGATCTGGCACACACCCGCGTGACGTTCATTGGCGTTGGCGCTGGTCGCGAGCAGATCATCAACCGATTCTGGAAGTAATCGGGACTATTTGGTTATTGCGATATACCCCTTTGCAGCCCAAGCGGGCGGCCGAGGGGTATATTTGCTTGCAAAGGGCTCGCGCGGAGCGGGCCATTCATCCATAGAGGAGGCACCCTTGAAGGCGGACACTCAAACCATCGACATCCTGTTGTTGGGCAGCGGCGGCCGTGAGCATGCTTTGGCAGCTAAGCTCGCAGCATCACCGCGCGCCGGCAAGCTCTACATCGCGCCGGGCAACGGCGGCACCGCGAGCTGCGGCGAGAACGTTGTTCTCGACGACTGCGATCCTGCGGCCGTGGCGGCGTTTGCGCAGAGCCACGGATGCGGACTCGTGGTAATTGGCCCCGAGGCTCCGCTCGTGGCGGGCGTGGCCGACGCCGTGCGCGCGGCGGGTATTCCCTGCTTTGGCCCGGGTGCCGAGGGCGCCCAGATGGAGGGCTCCAAGCTGTTCTCCAAGCAGCTCATGGAGCGCGCGGGCATTCCGACGGCAGCCTACAGCTCGTTTACCGACGAGGCTTCGGCTCTTGCTTATGTGCGTGAGCAGGGCGCTCCGCTGGTCGTCAAGGCCGACGGCCTTGCCGCGGGCAAGGGCGTTATCGTGGCGACCGAACTTGAGCAGGCCGAGGAGGCCGTGCGCGAGTGCTTTGGCGGCACCTTTGGCGATGCCGGCAACACCGTGGTTATCGAGGAGATGCTGACCGGCCCCGAGTGCTCGCTTTTGGCCTTTACCGACGGCAAGACCGTGCGCCCCATGGCCACCTCGCAGGACCACAAGCGCGCCCTCGAGGGCGACAAGGGACCCAACACCGGCGGCATGGGCGTCTACAGCCCGGTGCCCATCGTGACCGACGAGGAGCACGCCACCATGGTGGCGGTCATGGAGCAGACCGTTGCCGAGCTTGCTGCCGAGGGCATCGACTACCGCGGCTGCCTGTATGGCGGCTTTATGCTCACGCCTGCCGGCCCCAAGGTGCTGGAGTTCAATGCCCGCTTTGGCGACCCCGAGACGCAGGTCGTGCTGCCGCGCCTTAAGAACGACCTGGTTGAGGTCATGCTCGCCTGCGCCAACTGCGAGCTCGATCAGATTGAGCTCGACTGGCGTGACGAGTGGGCCGTGGCCGTTGTCCTGACGAGCGCGGGCTATCCCGGCAGCTACGAGAAGGGCAAGGTCATCACTGGTATTGAGGATGCCGAGGCCATGGAGAACGTGACCGTGTACCACGCGGGCACCGCCGTGGTGGATGGCCAGCTCGTGACCAACGGCGGCCGCGTGCTTGCCGTAACCGCTCTGGGTGACACGTTCGAGAACGCTCGCAACCTTGCCTACGAGGCCTGCGAGAAGATTGATTTTGAAGGCAAGACCCTGCGCCACGACATCGGCCTGCGCGCGCTGCGCGGCCGCGACGCCTGGGATGCCTAAAATCCGAGAGGAATGAGACGGATGGACGAGAAGAACGAAGAGCTCGTGGATGCGCAGATCGTTGAAGAGGGCAGCCGCATGTATGGGCACGCCGAGGGCGAGCCTGGCGGCGAGGTCGCTGACGAGCCGGCGCTGGTGCTGGGCGACGACGACCCGCACGATGCCGAGCTGCACGAGAAGATTCTTTCGGAGGAGTGCGCCTGGAAGGGCAAGATCCTCGACGTCCACCGTCTTGAGGTTGAGCTGCCCAACGGTCGCCGCAGCGCCCGCGATATCGTTCGCCATCCGGGTGCGGCGGCCGTTGTAGCGCTGACCGAGAGCGGCAAGATCGTACTGGTGCGTCAGTACCGCACCGCTATCGACCGCGTGACGGTCGAGATTCCCGCCGGCAAGCTCGATCCAGGCGAGGACCCGCTCGATTGCGCCAAACGCGAGCTGCATGAGGAGACGGGCTTTAGGGCTGATCGCATTCGCTTTTTGACGTCGATTGTCACGTCCTGCGGTTTTTGCGATGAGATCATCCACATCTACTTGGCTACCAAGCTCGAGTTTGATGCGCCCAACCCCGATGATGACGAGTTTGTCAACGTGGACCTGGTGCCGCTGCACGAGCTGATCGACGCCGTGCTCGACGGCAAGATCGAAGACGCCAAGACCGTCGTGGGCGCCTTGGCCTGCGATAGCATCGCGCACCGCTTGGGTGGGGCCGAGCTCTAGGTTACGCGGTTTTACCAAACCGCGTAACGAGTCGACGCTGCAAACGCCCCTAAGCGGCAATCTGCCTTTCAATCGTCGCTCGCGTACCGAAGTACGCGTCGCTCCTCTTTCAAGGCACCTTGCTCGCTTAGGGACGTTTTCGCTGACGCTGCCAGAACATCGGCGTTATGCTTGTTGGGACGCTTTGTTTTCAGCCTGACCGGTTCAACCGGATTTCTCACGCTATTTATTTCTCTTCGAGGATTGCATGTTTAAAAGGTTTCTCTCGTATTACGAGCCCCAGATGGGGCTTTTTGTTGCCGATACTGTTTGTGCTCTGGTGCTTGCCGCCATTGACCTTGCGTTTCCTATTATTCTGCGCAATTTGACCGGTGGGCTGTTTACCCAGGGTCATGCTGCCATTATGCAGGCGCTCGGTATGATCGCGGTAGGTTTGGTGCTGATGTATGTCATCCGCTGCGCCTGCCGCTATTTTGTGAGCTATTGGGGTCACGTGATGGGTGCGCGCATGGAGTCCAAGATGCGCGAGGACCTGTTCGACCAGTATGAGCGCTTTAGCTTTGCGTACTTCGACCGTAACAGCTCGGGCGACATGATGAGCCGCGTGGTCAACGACCTGTTCGATATCTGCGAGGCGGCGCACCACGTGCCCGAGTGGATCATCATCTGCGGCATCGAGATTATCGGCTCGTTTGTGATCCTCTTTACCATCGCCCCGGTGCTGGCGCTTGCCATGGCTGCGGTGACAGCAGCGTTTTCGGTCATCATGTTTTGGCAGAACATGCGCATGCGCGAGGTCTTTAGCGACAACCGCAAAAAGATCAGCGGCATCAATGCGCAGCTGCAGGATTCGCTGGCGGGCATGCGCGTGGTCAAGAGCTTTGCCAATGAGGAGACCGAGCGCTTCAAGTTCCGCTCCTCCAACAATCGCTATCTTTCGTCCAAGGAGAACATGTATCACGCCATGGGCGTCTATACCGCGACGTATGACCTGCTCTCGGGTGTGCTCTATGTGATCGTGGTGCTGCTGGGCGGCTGGCTGGTCGCCCAGGGACAGCTGCAGGCGGTCGATATGGCGACCTTTGCACTCTATATTTCGCTGTTCTGCACGCCGCTCGAGACACTCGTCAATTCGGCCGAAACGTATCAGAAGGCCATCGCCGGCTTTAAGCGCATGGACGAGGTGCTCTCGACCGCGCCGGATATCCAGGACAAGCCGGGCGCTACGGATCTGCAGGTGACTGCCGGCGCCGTGGAGTATCACGACGTGTGCTTTAACTACGAGGACGTTGAGCTGGGCGAGGGCGATGCCGAAGAGCGTCCCGTTATCGACCATATGAACCTGTCCATCAAGCCCGGGCAGACCATCGCTTTGGTTGGCCCTTCGGGCGGTGGCAAGTCCACGACCTGTTCGCTGCTGCCGCGCTTTTATGACGTGGCTGCCGGATCCATTAGCATCGACGGCCAGGACGTGCGCGATGTGACGCAGCAGAGCCTGCGCCGCGCCATCGGCCTGGTGCAGCAGGATGTCTACCTGTTTGACGGAACAATCGGCGAGAACATCGCCTACGGCAAGCCGGGCGCTACGACAGAGGAGATCGCCGAGGCCGCCCGTCGCGCCAACATCGATGCCTTTATCGAGTCGCTTCCACAGGGCTATGACACGGTCGTGGGCGAGCGCGGCAGCCGTCTTTCGGGCGGACAGAAACAGCGCGTTGCCATCGCGCGCGTGTTTCTCAAGAACCCCAAGATCCTGATTTTGGACGAGGCGACGAGTGCTTTGGATAACGAGAGCGAGGAGGCGGTGCAGGAGTCACTCGAAGAGCTGGCACGCGGCCGCACCACGATTATCATCGCCCATCGTCTTTCGACCATTAAGCATGCCGATGAGATTGCGACCGTTGAGCATGGTCGCGTTGTGGAGCGTGGCACGCACGAGGAGCTTCTCGCCCGTGGCGGCACCTATGCCCGTTACTATCGAATGCAGTTCGAAGGTGCGTGTGCGCACGAGCTCGACTGATTGATATGACAGGAAGTTTATGGCTGACAAGAACCCTTTGACTCCGGAAGAAGTGACGGAGTTATTCTCCGAAATCGATGCATCCGGTGTCTTGGATCCCACGCTTGCCAAAAAGCGAACCGAGCGCATGCGTGAGAAGGAGGCTGCGGCCAAGCGCGGTGACAAAGCGGCGCTAGCGCAGCTGCGCAGTGAGGACCGCGCGAGCCAGGCAAAACATATCGACCCGCTGTCCGAGGACGATCCTTCGGGCTCGCAGGTGAGCCATACCATTACGAAGACCGCGATGGCCGTGGTCATCGGTATTCTGGTGCTGATCGTGGGCATGCAGATCGGCTACGGCGTGATGCGCCGTCTGAATACCGCCAACCTGTCCGAGAGCGTTTCGGTGGATACCGTCTCGACCGCGCTCAAGGGCGGCCTTGAGTGGGGTAACGGCTTTACGCAGTTCCCGCTCGACTTTACCGTCGATGAAGCTGATGAGCGTACGGGCACGGTCGAGGTGACGGTGTTGGACACGTCGTCTGCCAATGAGCTCGAGCTGCTGTCCAACGGGCAGATCCAGGCCGCGGCGCTTGCGACCAACGCCCTGCTCAACGACAAGATTGACCGCGTGGTGTATAACGTTCACGCCTATATCGACGAGGATAGCAACATTCAGCACGATTCCTTTTTTGGCATGTTTCCCGCGCGGGGTCATCAGAGCGCCATTTTGACGTTCGTGTGGACCAAGAGCTCATCCAACGCCACGAGTATCGACTGGAAGATGCGCATCGTAAGCATGGACGACACCATTGCCGAGCGCATTCAAAAACAGGTGAACTCGGTTTCGTCGCTGATCGAGGACCCGGTGGTGAGCCAGACCAAGATTGACGAGGAAAAGGCCGAACGTGACCTGGAGCATCGTCTGCATGGCCGCGAGATTTTCCGCGGCGGCAAGCCCGATCGCTCACCGTCCGATCTGCTGGAAAAGGACAAGAAAAAGTAAGACGCCGTCATCCCGCGTGAGCCACAAGCCCCGCGGGATGAATTTTTAATCCCCGTCCCAGAAAAATCATTATGCATAGAAAGTCATAATTATCATTTCGTAAACAATTTGATGAAATTAACGCCATGAGGCATGCTTGCGGTTACAATACCGCGAGGCCTAACTACACACCTTTAAGCCGGTCCTGTGAGACCGGGAAGGAGAATTATGGCGAACAACCATACCGCGGGCGCTGCCGCCCGCACCTTCGCGCCCAGCGAGCTTTGCCAGCATATGCTGGCCAAAACCAGCACGGGCACCTGCGGTCCCTGTATCCTGTATCTTGAGGATGGGACCATTTTTTATGGACGTGCATGCGGCGCCGAGGGCACCGCGACCGGCGAAGTCTGCTTCAACACCTCGCTCGAGGGCTACTTTGAGGTCATGACCGACCCGAGTTATGCCGGCCAAATTGTAACCATGACCTATCCGCAGATCGGCAATTACGGTATCGACGAGACCGATGTCCAGTCGGCCTTCCCCGGCGACGCCGTGCGCCCTGCGAGCGCTCCGGCTATGCGCGGCATGATTGTTCGCGACATGTGCGCCACGCCTTCTAACTGGCGCTCGGCCGTCAGCGTGCCGGAGTACCTGCGCGCTCACGGCATCGTCGCTATCGAGGGTGTCGACACCCGCGCTCTGGTGCGCCATCTGCGCGACAATGGTTCCAAGATGGGCATTATCTCGACCGAGATCTTCGACGTCGACGAGCTTGCCGAGCGTCTGGCCGCAGCGCCCACGCTGGTAGGCGAGAACCTGGTCAAGACCGTAAGTTGCCCCGCGCCTCACGAGTTTGTGGCCGCCGACCTGCCTGCCACGCATGACTTTGCGCTTGCGGTTGCCGCTCCTGCCCGTCACAAAGTGGTCGCCTACGACTGCGGTGTGAAGCGCGGCATTCTGGAGGGGCTGGTCCGCGCCGGCTGCGACCTTACCGTCGTGCCGTGGGATACGCCCGCCCAGCAGGTGCTCGAGATGAATCCCGATGGCGTCTTTTTGTCCAACGGCCCCGGCGACCCCGACGCCGTGGTGGAGACCTACGAGCAGGTACAGCAGCTGATCGGCAAGGTGCCGGTCTTTGGTATTTGTCTTGGTCACCAGATGATCAGCCTGGCCTGCGGCGCCCAGATGGAAAAGCTTAAGTTCGGTCACCGCGGTGGCAACCAGCCGGTCATGAACCTGGTAAGCCGTCGCGTGGAGATCACCGCGCAAAACCATGGCTTTGGCCTGCTGTTCCCCAGTCTGGGCAAACTGATTCCGGAGCTTTCCGGCGGCGAAACCGAGCATGCGGCCGATGGCGACCTGCGCGCCTGGGTGCGTCGCGGCATCGCGCCGGTCGTGATGAACGAGCGCTTTGGTCGCATTCGCCTGACACATGTGAACCTCAACGACGGCACCGCCGAGGGCATCCAGCTGCTCGACGCCCCGTGTTTCTCGGTCCAGTACCACCCCGAGGCTTCGCCTGGCCCCACCGATGCCCACTATCTCTTTACCGCCTTTACGCGACTCATGGACGGCGAGGAGAACTACCTGGACATCGACACCGCGAAGGACCGCCTCGCCGGCTGGAATTTCGCCGAGTCCGAGAACGCTGCGACCGAGGAGAACTAACATGCCGAAACGTACTGACATCAAGCGTATCCTCGTCATCGGTTCGGGCCCCATCGTCATTGGCCAGGCCTGCGAATTTGACTATTCCGGCGCCCAGGCCTGCAAGGTGCTCAAGGAGGATGGCTTTGAGGTCATCCTGGTCAACTCCAACCCGGCGACCATTATGACCGACCCGGGTCTGGCCGACCGCACCTATGTTGAGCCCATCACCGCCGAGTTTATCGAGCGCGTGATCAAGAAAGAGCACCTGGACGCGCTGCTGCCCACGCTGGGCGGCCAGACCGGTCTGAACGCCGCCGTCGAGCTGGCAAAGGACGGTACGCTCGACAAGTACGGCGTCGAGATGATCGGCTGCGACCTGGCCGCTATCGAGCGCGGCGAGGACCGCAAGCTCTTTAACGAGGCCATGGCCGAGATTGGCCTGGAGGTCGCGCGCTCGGGCTATGCCTACAGCGTGGCCGACGCCGAGACTATCGCCGAGCGCGTGGGCTATCCCTGCGTACTGCGCCCGAGCTTTACCCTCGGCGGCGCCGGCGGCGGCATCGCTCACACCCACGAGGAGCTTGTCTCCATCGTGAGCCAGGGCCTGGAGCTCTCGCCTGCCCACGAGGTGCTGGTCGAGGAGTCCATCGAGGGCTGGAAAGAGTATGAGATGGAGGTCATGCGTGACCACGCCGGCAACGGCATCATCGTGTGCTCCATCGAGAATCTCGACCCCATGGGCGTGCACACCGGCGACTCCATCACCGTGGCGCCGGCGCAGACCCTCTCCGACCTGGAGTATCAGCGCATGCGTGTCGCCTCGCTCGCCATCTTGGAGAAGATCGGCGTCGAGACCGGCGGCTCCAACGTGCAGTTTGCCGTGAACCCCCAGACCGGCCGCCTGATCGTCATCGAGATGAACCCGCGCGTGAGCCGTTCGTCCGCGCTGGCCTCCAAGGCCACGGGTTTCCCCATCGCCAAGGCCGCCGCTCGCCTGGCCGTGGGCTACACGCTTGACGAGATCGTCAACGACATCACCAAGGCCACGCCCGCCTGCTTTGAGCCCACGATCGACTACTGCGTGGTCAAGGTGCCGCGCTTTGCCTTTGAGAAGTTCAAGGGCACCGACCCCACGCTCACCACGCGCATGAAGGCCGTGGGCGAGATTATGGCGATCGGCCGCACCTTTGAGGAGGCCTTTGGCAAGGCTATGCGCTCGCTGGAGGATGGACACCAGGGCATTTGCGCTGGCGGCAAGGAGGGTGCCGATAAACTGAGCGACGATGAACTCGCCCAGGCCGTGGGTACCCCGACCGAGCACCGCATCTTCTTTGTGGTCGAGGCCCTGCGCCGCGGCTGGGATGTTGCGCGCATCCACGCCATTTGCGGTATCGATCCGTGGTATCTCAATCGCATCAACGATATGGTGCAGGTCCAGGAGAGCATCCGCGGCCTGCGTGTGGAGGATATCGACGCCGACGCGATGCGCCTGCTCAAGCAGTACGGCACGAGCGACGCCGAGATCGCCGCGCTGACCGGCTCGGACGAGCGCTTTGTTCGCGCTTATCGCAAGGGCCTGGGCGTGGTTCCCAGCATGAAGACGGTCGATACCTGCGCCGCCGAGTTCTCGAGCGCCACGGAGTACCATTACAAGACGTACGAGAACATCTACCGCACGAGCCCGGATGCCAAGAAGTGCGTGGCTCCCGACGAGACCACGCCGGCGGACAAGCCCAAGGCGATGATCCTGGGCGCCGGTCCCAACCGCATTGGCCAGGGTATCGAGTTCGATTACTGTTGCGTGCACGCGAGCTACGCGCTGGCGGCCCGCGGCTTCGAGACCATCATGGTCAACTGCAATCCCGAGACCGTCTCGACCGACTATGACACGTCCGACCGCCTGTACTTTGAGCCGCTCACCTACGAGGACGTCATGGACGTTATCGATGTTGAGCGCCCCGACGGCGTCGTGGTGACGCTCGGCGGCCAGACTCCGCTTAAGCTGGCGCGCATGCTCGAGGAGAGCGGCGTGAACATCATGGGCACCAAGCCCGATGCCATCGACTTTGCCGAGGACCGCGAGCGCTTTGCCGCCCTGCTCGACAAGCTGGGCATTATGTATCCGCCGGCGGGCCAGGCAACCTCGTTTGAGGAGGCCGAGGCCGTGGCCGCGCACATCGGCTACCCGCTGCTGGTGCGTCCGAGCTACGTGCTGGGCGGCCGCGGCATGATGATCGCCTACGATGCCGAGCATCTGCGCGATTACATGGCCGAGGCTGCGCGCATTAGCCCCGACTACCCGGTGTATCTGGATCGCTTCCTGGAGGGTGCGATCGAGTCCGATGTCGACGCCCTGTGCGATGGCGAAGAGGTCTACATCGGCGGCATTCTGGAGCATATCGAGGAGGCCGGTATTCACTCCGGCGACTCTGCGACCTGCATCCCGCCGTTCAGCTTTAGCGAGAGCCTGCAGGCAAAGCTCCGCGAGACCACGCGCCGCATCGCGATGGCGCTGGGCGTACGCGGCCTGGTCAATGTGCAGTATGCCATCAAGGGCGAGACCGTCTACGTGATCGAGGCAAACCCGCGCGCGAGCCGCACTGTGCCGTTTATCTCCAAGGCCACCGGCGTGCCGCTGGCCAAGTGCGCGGCGCGCATCATGGCGGGCGATTCCATCGCCAGCCTGGGCCTGCCGAGCGACGAGCGTCAGCTCGATTGGTTCTGCATGAAGGAAGCCGTTATGCCCTGGGGCCGTTTCCCGGGAGCCGACGTTATCCTGGGACCCGAGATGAAGTCGACGGGCGAGGTCATGGGTATCGCCAAGAGCTATCCCGAGGCATACGCCAAGACGCAGCTGGCGATTGACTACAAGCTGCCCGACCCGAGCGCCGGCAAGGTGTTCATTAGCGTGTGCGACCGCGACAAGCGCCACATCCTTTCGGTCGCGCGTATCCTGCGTTACCTGGGCTTTGATATCTGCTCCACCGAGGGCACGGCGCGCGTGCTGCGCGGCGGCAACGTGACCTGCGAGGTCGTGGAGAAGATTAGCGGCCCGCACGACGGCGAGCGTCCCAACATCGGTGACCTCATCGCCGACGGCAAGATTGCGGTGATCATCAACACGCCGTATGGCCCGGGTTCGCGCGGCGACGGCTATCTGTTGCGTACCGAGGCGGTGCGCCGCGGCGTGACTTGCGTGACCGCGATGTCTGCGGCCAACACGTACGTGAGTGCCATCGAGGCCGTGCGCGAGGACCAGCAGGGTCACGGCAGCGCCAACGACATGGGCATGGACGTCATCGCCCTGCAGGACCTGCCGCAGCACACGGTGTAGGTTGAGCTGGCCGGCCGGGGCGGGGGGCTGAGTTTCCCCCTTCGCTCCGGCTGCAAGCAGAGTCGCTCAGTGAGAAACTCAGCCCCCTCCGCCCCGGCCTACGGTGACTCGGTTGCACCGTGTGCTGCCGAAGGGGCTTTGCGCGATGACTAGGGCTGAATAAAAAGTGAGTGCGGGCGCCGTCGTTTGTTTGAACGACGGCGCCCACGTTTTGGATTTATTGGGCTGTGGCGGTGAAGGTTGTTTTGTCGGCGGCGATGTGCACGTGCAGCTTTGCCTGACCGTCGCAGCTGATGAGCACGCCTACCTCGAACGGGGTTCCCGTCTTGTCGTAGGTCGAACGCACGATGCGCATCGCCGCCTTACCGGTGTTCTGTCCCAAAAGGCGCGCCTCATGCTTGTCGAGGTTGACCGTCTCGTAGACGGCATCGACGCTTGCGGGCAGGATGCCGGTCTTTTCCGCGATGTAGGCGTAGAGCGAGCCATCCACGTCTTTGCGTGTGAGCTCGGGGCAAAGTGACACGGGGATATAGACGTAGTTGAGCTCCATGGGTTTGTCGTTGGCGAGACGCAGGCGGCGAATCTCCCAGACGGGTGTCCCCTCGGGCACTTTGAGCCCAGAGGCGATGCCGCGGACGGCCGGTATGCTTGAAAAGGCGAGAATCTGCGAGCTCGGAACCCGTCCCGCTTCGCGCATCCGCGCGCTGAAATTCAGGGCCAGGTCGATGCCGGGTGCTGAGGTTTGGGGTTTGATGAACGTGCCCTGCCCACGTTTGCGCACCACGCGCCCCTCGATGACGAGATCTTGGAAGCAACGGCGCACGGTCGCGCGCGATAACTCTAGCCGCTCACAGATTTCGAGCTCGCGTGGCAGCGGCGTCTTGGTGTCGAACGCCTGGCTGGCGATAAGCAGGGCGATTCGATGTTTAAGTTGGACATAGAGCGGCGTATCACCGCTGCGGTCGAAGGGTTCGGAGGCGAGAAACGAGATCATATCCATGGGGTACCTCCATGTCGTGGGCGTACGTGACATGGTCTGACACTGCGGAGCAAACCGGAGATGCCAGGCCCGATTCTTGCTGGTATGTATGGTGCATAAGGAACATAAAACATTTATCAGGCAATCTACCTGCTATTTTAAAAATAATTAGAAGAAAAAGTAATTTAGGCACAAAAATAGTTGCTACCGTTAACCGATGAATAGTTGCCGTTCGCGACTATTTTCTTGTACCGAACATGCCCCGGCGCAACAATAATCTCAGCAAAAAGCAAAGCCGTGCGACACACGGCAGGTCGAGAGGAGACCGCATGCGGTATCTGGTAATGGTCAGTCACGGAACGCTCGCTCCCGGACTGCACAGTGTCCTCAAGATGCTCGGCAATGACGCCCCGAACATCTTGTCGACGAGTCTCGTGGACGGCATGGGCGCTGACGAGTATGTCGAGAACGTCAAGGCGATGCTCGCTCCTGTTACCGCCGATGACGAGGTTGTCCTGCTTGGTGACATCCTGGGCGGATCGCCGCTCACCAATGCCATGAACACGCTGGCCGAGAAGGGCTTGCTCGCCCACACCATTGCCTTCGGCGGTATGAATCTGCCCATGGCTATGACCGCCATGATGGGGCTTGCCACCATGGACCTGGATTCCCTCAAGCAGATGATGCTGCAGGAGGGCAAGAACGGTATGTCCGAGCTCGTTGTCCCGACCGATGACGCCGACGACGAGGACGACGACATCTAGGCCGCACCAAGGTTTCATCTAGCTGCAAACGTTAGGAAGAAGAGGCCGCGACCGCAGGCCTCATGAAGGAAAGGGGAGAACGTATGATTTCGTTCATCCGTATTGACGACCGTATGATCCATGGACAGACCGTTACCCGTTGGGCCCTCGAGTATCCCTGCGACGGTCTTATCGCCGTCAACGACGCCGCGGCGTCCAACCCCGTGCTCAAGGAGGCCTACAAGAGTGCCTCGGGCAAGAAGACGTTCGTGTGGACCAAGGAGCACTTCAAGGAGGTCTCCGAGAAGGTTCTCAAGTCCAACACCAAGTACTTCCTGATCACCAAGAACCCGCTCGACATGAAGGAACTTCTCGTCGATTTTGGCTTTAAGCCCGGCATGGACCGCATCATCGTCGGTCCCTGCAACGATCGTCCCGGCACCACCAAGCTCGGCAACAACCAGTCGATCACGCAGGAAGAGGCCCAGGCGCTCGAGGATCTCACCAACGCCGGCTACACGGTCGAGTTCGCCCTTATCAAGGAGAAATCCATTGGTGAGTGGCCAAAGTTCCGCGGTCAGTTTGGCTTCTAGTTAGGCGCCAGCCGCATTTTGGTACCTACAGCCCTGGGGGAAAGGGGCTGAGGAATAAAGAAAGGGGAAAGCATGGCAATCAATGCATTCCAAGCCGCGCTGTTCGGCCTGTTCGCCTGCCTGGCATCACTGCCTGGCATGGGTGGCACGACGATCGGCAACTACACTCTGGGTCGTCCTCTGGTCGCCGGCCTCATCGTCGGCATCATCATGGGCGATATGCAGACGGGCATCCTCGTCGGCGCTGCCATCCAGGTTGTCTACATCGCTCTCGTGACCCCCGGCGGAACCGTCTCCGCCGACGTCCGCGCCGTGTCCTATATCGGCATCCCGCTGGCGATCCTCGCCATCAAGAACTCGGGCATCGATCCCGCCTCCGCTGAGGCTGCCGGCATGGCCGCATCCCTCGGTGCCGCCGTCGGCACGCTCGGCACTGTGCTCTTCTATGGCACCGCCACCATTAACCTGGTATGGCAGGGCATGGGCTGGAAGTGGCTCGAGAAGGGCGACCTCCACAAGCTCTACCTGGTCAACAACGTTCTGCCTTGGATCGGTCACATCGTCTGCTCGTTCCTCCCGACGTTCATCATCACCATGGGCGGCACCGCCATGGTCGACCTCATGAAGACCTACATGCCCATGGACGGCATCGCGATGAAGACGCTGTTCACCGTCGGCTCGCTGCTGCCTACCGTCGGTATCGCCATCCTGCTCAAGCAGGTCATCTCCAAGCCGACGGACTTCCTCACGTTCTTCTTCGGCTTCACCCTGTCCGCTGTCATGGGATGCAACCTGATTGCCGCCGCCGGCATCGGTTGCTTCTTCGCCCTGATCAACTATGAGATCGCTTCGCTCAAGATCGACCTCGCAAACGCTCCCAAGGCAGCTATCGCCTCGGGCTCCGATGATGAGGAAGAGGAGGACATCTAATGGCAGAGAAGAAGAAACTCTCTAAGAAAACGCTTGCCAAGTCGTTCCGCAACTGGTCCTATGGCAACCTGACTTGCTTCTCGCAGGAGCACATGCAGACCTTCGGTTACCTGTGCGCCATGCTTCCGATCGTCGAGGAGCTCTACGACACGCCCGAGGAGCAGAAGCAGGCCCTCCAGACCTACTCCGCGTTCTTCAACACCGAGCCGCAGATCGGCACCATGATTGTCGGCGTCACCGCCGGCCTCGAGGAGGCTCGCGCAAACGGCGAGGCCATCGACGACGACGCCATCAACGGCATCCGCGCCGGCCTCATGGGCCCGCTCGCCGGCCTTGGCGACTCGCTGATCGTCGGTACCCTGATCCCGATCCTGCTCGGTATCGCCCTCGGTCTCTCGACCGGCGGCTCTCCGCTCGGTGCCATCTTCTATATTGTCGTGTGGAACCTGCTCATGTTCCTTGGCATGCGCTTTGCCTACAACCAGGGCTATGAGCTCGGCGGCAAGGCGGTCGAGGCCCTCGTCGGCCCCAAGGCCAAGGCTCTGCGTGATTCCATCGTGATGGTCGGTACCATGGTCATCGGTGCGGTCGGTGCTACCTGGGTCTCCATCACCTGCAGCCCCAATCTGGTGCTGCCCGGCGGCGGTAAGTTCCAGGACACGCTCGACGGAATCTATCCGCACCTGCTGCCGATGATCTTCATCATCTTCTGCTGGTACATGATGACCAAGAAGAAGGTCAACCCCATCGTTATGATGCTGATCCTCGTTGTGATCGCATTTGTGGGCGTTCTCATTGGCTTCTTCGACCCGGCACTGAGCTACTAGTCATCATTCCCTGGCCCCCTGTAAGGCCGTGCGGCCTCAACCGCACGGCCTTCTGATTTTGCGCCGCCCTTCAAGGGCAATATGGCCAGCGACCTCCATCGCCTACACGACACCCGCTATATTGCTCTTGAAAGATGACGTATTCGACAAACGATGCACTTGCGCATGATGCACACTTTGCACGAGGAGGACCATATGCACGAGAAACATGGACACGACCTTTCGCGCGACGACTTGATTCGCGAGGCAAAGATGCAGACCGATGCTATTCAGCGGCTCAATGTTTGGCTGCGCCTGGGCTATTCGCTCGTGGCGATTGGCTTTTTGATGGGGATGTGGGGTATGCAGGGCGGCCCCGGCTGGGGTGTCCCCGTGGGCATCGTGTGCCTGGTGGTGGGCACTCCGCTTTCGATCGTGCTTAAGGTCGGCACGACCAACGCCAAAAAGAATGTCGAGCGCATGCTCGAGGCCGCTGGTGTCGACGTTGAGGAGCTTATGCGACGCAAGAAGGACGAGCAATAGACTTCCGCGTTGGGGTATCATAAATAATTGTTGCGAATGTTAACTAATGTACGGCAAATGACGGTTTTATGGCCCTTCTAGAGTTGCAAAGGACAATATCCCCAGTGGATTACGATGACGTCGCTCGAAAACTGATTGTGTACTCACGTTCCCTTGCCAAGGGATCCTTGAGTGCTGCCGGCGGCGCCAGTGTGGGCGAGGCACCGGTTTTACAGTATCTATCGGGTATTGACGGTGATGTCATTCCCTCCGAGATTGCCAAGAAGCTGAAATTCTCCCGTGCGCGCATGTCGCATATCTTGGATTCACTCGAGAGTAAGGGTTACGTTCAGCGCAGGACTGATCCAAACGATCGTCGGCGTGTGCTGGTGAGCATTACCGAGGAAGGCCGTGATTTCGCGGCGAAAAAAAATGCCGAGAGTGTGGCATCGCTCTCGAAACAACTCTCAGCGCTCGGCGAGCACGATGCCCAGGAGCTCGTGCGCATCCTGAATAAAGCTTACAGCCTTACCTATGATGCCGACGACTACCTGGACAATCTATAAGGATAAAGACAGACATTTAGGTGCATCTTGAAATGCACCCGGGACAGTTGTGCCCATCAGCCACCGTCAACATCTCATTCCAAACCAAATCAGCCAACGTACGTCATGGCAATCCCCGGTAGGTTGCAGGATGGCGGCTGAGCCTTTCCCTCGGGAAACTTCGCGAAGCCCAGTTCCCGAGGGAAAGGTATGGTCTGTGTAATACCAGACAAACAGTACATTTTTGCTAGATTGGTATTTGACTGAAGAACCAATTGGTATGGCTTATTAAGCCCACCTTGCCGTTGACGCTTATTTTGCTGCCGCTAGGAGAATTCCGAACTTGGGTGCGCAAGTGCTCCCATATGTTGATATGACCTAGTAGGTGGCTATCTGGTTACTACCAGTTGGCCCCTTGGTAACGGGTGGCCCCCATTGTGCGGAATGTACCGAACATCTCCGTTTGATACGTTTTCCCATGCTGCCGGGGGGTGTTCCTATAGTTTTGTCAACTGGGCAATGCTGTTTTCGAGATTGAATCGCGACATGCTAACGCCAGGCCTT